>Ga0129308_1002708_pt1 | contig 14243 bp, 10 predicted proteins | sample L827metagenome_FD_94440 | JGI IMG/M metagenome (GOLD analysis project Ga0129308, IMG submission 94440) | Ring-tailed lemur group fecal microbial communities from Wisconsin, USA - L827 metagenome | ecosystem: Host-associated > Mammals > Digestive system > Large intestine > Fecal | place: USA...
GCAGGTCACCCGGGCATTCAGGCCGTTGCGGCGGACGTTCTGCTTGCAGGTGCGCAGAGCGCCCTCGGACAGCTCACCCAGTACCACCCGGCAGCCGGGGACGTTGGCGGCCACCGCCAGACCTACGCAGCCGCTTCCGGCGCACAGGTCCAGCACCCGGGCTCCCTCGCCGGCCTCCCGGGCCCTTGCGATACCCCGCTCGGCCAGCAGCTCGGTGTCATCCCGGGGGATCAGCACGTCCTGGGAGATGTCCAGGGGCAGACCGTAAAACTCCCACTCCCCGATGATGTAGGCCACCGGCTCTCCGGCCAGGCGGCGCTGAACCAGATCGTCCACCCGCTTCTCCAGCTCGGCCGAGACGTACAGAGACATGTCCCGGTACAGCTGCTCCCGGCTCTTGTCGGCGGCGTAGCAGACCAGCTCCCGGGCCTCCAGCTGAGCGGCCTCGATCCCAGCCTTTCTCAGCCGGGCCCGAGTGTCCAGGAATAGGTTATTATATGTAGTAGCCATTCCATCGCCTTCCATCTTTTTCTTGAGTGTGGAGTTCACAGTGACGAGAACTTTTCACTCCTAACTGGTAAAAAGTTTTAGTTATTACCAAGCGTCCTCGCCCTGCTTTTCGGGCAGGACCAGCTCCAGGGCCTTGATGCCCACCTCGATCATGGAGTCGTCTGGCTCGAAGGTGGTAAAATTCTGGAGCCACAGGCCGGGGGCCACCAGGACCCGGGTCACGGGGCCGTCGTGGCGGCCCGCCCAGCGGTTGAACTCGTAGCTGACGCCCACGATGACGGGCAGCATGGCCAGATGGGCCAGGAACCGCAGGATTGGATTGGTGACAGGCCAGATGGCAAAGACCACCGTGGACACCAAAATGGAGACGGCGATGACCATGAACAGGAAGCTGGTGCCGCAGCGGGGGTGGTGCCGGGGCTGCTTGCGCACGTTCTCCACGGTGAGGGGCAGACCGGCCTCGTAGCAAAAGATGGTCTTGTGCTCCGCCCCGTGGTAGGAGAAGACCCGTTTCATCTCCTTCATCCGGGAACACAGGGCCAGGTAGCCCACAAAAATGATGATTTTCAAAATACTCTCCGCCAAATTCCGAGCCACCATGGAGTCAGTGACCAGGGTGACGGCGGTACCCAGTAGGGTGGGCAGCAGGAAAAACAGGCCGATGGACATGGCCATACCCAGAATCACCGCCAGGGTGGTAAAGAAGCCCATGGCCTTCTCGCTGCCCAGCCGTTTCTCCAGCCAGGCCTCGAATTTGGAGGGCTCCTCCTCTTCCTCCCCATCCTCGGGGTAAAACTCCGCCGAGTACATCAGAGCGGTGACGCCATTGTACATGGAGTCGCAGAAATTGACCACACCCCGGATCAGGGGCCAGCCCAAAATGGGGTGGCGGTCCTTGATAAACCTGAGCTCCTTCTCCTGGATCTCCAGGCCGCCGTCGGGCTTTCGGACCACCACGGCCTGTTTCTTGGGGCCGCGCATCATAATGCCCTCGATGAGGGCCTGGCCGCCGCACATGGTCTTAAAGCCCTTGGTGCAGGAGGGCTGGTGCTTTACTTCTTTTTCTTCCATTGGATCTGGTTCTCCTTTTGGCTGGAACGATACTGTGGTTATTCTAACAAATGCTTGGACAAATAGCAAGAGAAATTAGAACTTATGTTTCAATAGGCAGCCGGATGGTGACCACACAGCCGCCGCCTTCCGCATTGCCAATGTCCAGTTTGCCCTCGTGGCGGGTGACAATCTCCTCACACACAGCCAGACCGATGCCGGAGCCCCGGGCTTTGGAACTGCCCTTGTAGAACTTGTTCTTAATAAAGGGGAGCTCTCCTTCTGGGATGCCGGGACCGTAGTCGCGGATGCGGATGACGCCCTCCAGGATCTCCTGGCAGATGGACACGTCGATCCGTTTGCCCGCGCCGCCGTGCTTGGCGGCGTTATCCAGCAGATTGCAGAACACCTGGCGCAGACGCTCCGGATCGCCCACGATGGGCAGCATCTCCTCAGGGCAGTCGGTGTACTCCAGAGCGATGCCCTCCTTACGGAAAAACTCTTTATAGGTATAGACCGCATCCTCCAGCTCCGCCTTCAGGTCCAGGGGCTCCACCGACAGGGTAAACCGGCCGTCCTCGATGCGGGAGAACTCCAGCAGCTCCTCCACCATGTTGGTTAACCGCCGGGCCTCGGACACGATGATGTCCATGCCTTTTTTGATGTCTTTGCCGTCCCGCAGTTCCCCGCTCTGGATGGTCTCCGCCCAGCCGGTGATGGCGGTCAGGGGGGTGCGCAGCTCGTGGGAAACTGAGGAAATAAACTCCGACTGGGTCTTTTCCGACTGCTTGATCTTCAGGGACATGTCGTTAATGGTATCGGTGAGCTCCCCGATTTCGTCGTCAAACTTCTTCTCGATCTGGACGCCGTAGCTGCCGTCAGCGATGATTCGCGCGGTCTCAGTAATACTGGCCAGGGGCTCTACAATCGAGCGGACGAAATAGAGGTTCGAGAAGTAGACCATTGCAAAGATGGCCAATCCGATGACGGTAACGATAGCCATACTGACGAAAAACTGCCGGTCGATACCGGTCAGGGAGGTGACGTAGCGGATGACGCCCACCACCTCTCCCTGGTAGATCACAGGGCTGGAGGCGGCCATGATGCGCTCGCCGGTGGTTGGGTCCTTCCCCATCCAGTACCTGGACTCCTGGTTTTCCAGCGCCGTCTGGATATCGGGAGTACCCGGGGTTGCGCCAGCCATCAAATCATTGCCCGAGTAAATCACAGCCCCGCCGGTATCCAGGAACTGCAACTCCAGACGGCTTTTCTCCTCGTAATCGCTGATGGCCCGCTGGGCGGCGGTCCAATACTGGGACCGGGTGTAGTTTCGAAAGCCGAAGGCCGTGGAGTTGGCCTTGCCCTGCAAATCGCTGGAAGTCCCTGTATAGTAGTAGCTCCACAGAGCAGCGGCAAAGGACCCCAGTGCCAGCGCCAAAATCAAAAGGACTACGCTGATACTGTTCAGCAGCCACCGCCTGCGGATGCCCCGGATTTTCACTTTATCTTGTAAATCAGTTTTCTTGGCCACCAGCATCACCCCCTTGGGTAATCATGAAGAATTCAAAATACGGAATGCGTTCGCCTGCGGCAAACTTTTCCCCGAAATGGTCTGTTTTTCGTTTTGAGCCTGCTTTGGTCTGGCATTTCTGCATCTTCACGCATGTAAAGCAATATTACTTTAAAATCATTTTATTAGAAGGGTTTTAAGGAATTTTATATATTCCTTTCTTGCGTCCTCAACCGCGCTATATATTGTTTTCCCTGTGAAGTAAAATACCCTCTCAGTCATTGCGCCGCAGTAGTTTAAGTCGAAAGTGTCTCCCTCAATCGCTGCATTCTGCTCTTTCTCAGCTGCCCCACTTGTAACCGAAGCCCCATACAGTATTGATGTAGGTCGGCTTCTGGGCGTTGTCTTCGATCTTGATGCGCAGGCGGCGGATATTCACGTCCACGATCTTCAGCTCGCCGAAGTAGTCGTCCCCCCATACAGCGTTCAGGATTTCCTCCCGGGCCAGCGCCTTGCCGGGGTTCTCCATAAACAGCTTGACGATGGAGTACTCCACCTGGGTCAGCTTGACCCGCTGACCGTTTTTCTCCAAGGTGCGGTTGCGGACATTGAGCAGGAAAGGCGGGTCGCTGATCTCGTCGGTGGACACCGACTCCACCTCCCCGCCAGTGCGGCGGAACAGGGCGTCCACTCTGGCGGTCAGCTCAGCCGGAGAGAAGGGCTTCGTCACATAGTCATCGGCTCCGGTCATCAAGCCGGTGACCTTGTCCATTTCCTGCGTCCGGGCAGTGAGCATGATGATCCCGATTTTGTTGTCCATAGCCCGGATGCGGCGGCAGACCTCGAACCCGTCGATGTCAGGCAGCATGATATCCAGCAGCGCCACCTTGGTATCCGGATTTGCCTTCAGCGCGGCCAGGGCATCCTCGCCCGTTCCGGCCTCAATGGTGGTATAACCCGCTCGCTTTAGATTGATGACCACAAAGCTGCGGATATTCTCCTCATCCTCCAGCACCAATACCTTTCTCATGGTCAGATCCTCCGTTTCTTTTAGTCGCTGTTCCAGCTGGGCTGGATGGTCCGGAAGCTGTCCAACAGCTCCGTCTGGTTCAGCCCGCAGTCCCACCCGCAGTCATAGAACTGTGCGGCGTAAATAATATCCCGCTCCTCCCGCAGGATAAACCGCCCATCCCAGTTGGCATGGGCCGTCCGGTTGTTTCCCGTCAGGCGGTAGATGCTCAGGAAAGGCACCGGCTCCTGGCCCCCAGCCGGCCACCAGGAGAAGACCACTTCCCGCTGTCCGCTGAGAGAATCGTTGCGGGAAATCGTGATCTGATTCTTCCACTGATCGGGGATGACCAAATACCAGGAATCGGATACATTATGATAGGTGGTCATCACCGGATTGCAGCTACCATTCTTGTCATACTGACTCCAGTCGATGAGCCAGAAATTGGCGGCTGAAGAATCTCCATAGGAGGGCAGAGGGCTTGGGGAGGGCAGTTCCACTACCATGTCGCCGTTAATATCGGTGGGCCCCACCCCCAGATAGCTCTGTAGGATGTTTGGACTCACCGCCGGGTCATCGGATTTCCCGGTGGCCAGCGCCAGGTTGACCAGTTGATCATTCCGCATGGCCAGCACATCGACAGTCTTGCTGCCATCGGCCAGGGCACAGGTCACATAGAGCGCCGGAGTATAGTACTCCCCGGCCAGATAGTCCGGCAGCATGCGGGACAGGGTGACCACCCCTGCGGACAAAGGTGCCTGGGTTTTGGTGAAGTCCGCCTCCTGCCAGCTGTATATCTCCACATAGCTGTCCACGCCGCCGGAATCCAGGACGGCCACGGCGATCTCGGTCCGGGAGTCCTGGTCAATGTCCATGAGCCGATAGCCGCTGCACCCAGTCAGGAGCAGCTCGGTGGCCATCAGATCCGGCTTCTTTTGTGCCTGGGGGACTGCGGCGGTGTCATTGGTCTGTTTGATCGTAGGAGCGGCCAACTCGTCCAGTGTATAGGCGCCCACCTGATACACACCGGTACTGATCTGCCAGTTGACCACGATTTCCTTCCGTCCAGAGCCGTTCAGGTCCACATAGTCCACCGAATGGATGGTGGCGCCGTCCCCCTCTACCATGCCGGTCACCTGATACTGCCCATCTACCTGGTTGAAGATATAAATTTTGATGGCCTTCTCGATGCCGGGGACCCGCAAAAAGGTGATGGCGCTCTCCCGCTCCCCGTCGCCGTCCAAGTCCTGAAGCTGGATGGTGGCCGTATTCTCGCCGGAGACAATGACCGCGTTGTCGATGCTGGTGCCGTACTCACTCTCCAGCTCAGAACGCACCGTCCGAATGACGGCGTTCAGCTGATCATAGCCCGCTGAACGCTCCGGCAGCCGGTACAGATCGTCGGGGGTCCGGAAGAGACAGCCGGACAACAACAGCAGCATCCCTGCCGGTACGATCAGCCGAAGCCACTTTTTTCTCATGCCGTCTGCTCCTCTCCGCCCCTCCATAATGGGGCATCCCATAAAAATCCTATTTATCATCATAACACAAATTGCGGGAATTGCATATGGTTTTTTCCGAAAACTTATTCTTCCAAGCATCCGGCGGCACGGTCAAAACTTTTTGCGGACCCCTCTTGACAGCATAGTTCTTTAGTGTTATGGTTAGTTACACAAGTAATTAACCAATTAACAAGAGGTCCAGGAGGTGATCGTATGCGTGGTACTCTGAATGACCAATCTCTGATCTATCTGCAAATTGCCCGGATGCTGGAGGACGACATTCTCCGGGGCGTCTACCGGGAGGAGGAACAGGTCCCCTCTACCAACGAGCTGGCCCGGGGCTATAATATCAACCCGGCCACGGCGGCCAAGGGCATCAATCTGCTGGTTGCAGAGGACATTCTCTATAAAAAACGGGGCATCGGCATGTTCGTGTCCCCGGGAGCAGGTGAGATCGTGCAAAAAAAGAGAAAGGCCGCCTTTTACGACGGCTTCGTCAAGCCTCTCGTGAAGGAGGGGGCCTCCCTGGCTCTGACTGGGGAGGAACTGCTGGCCATGGTAGACCAGGCCATCAAGGAAGGAGAACACAAATGAACGCTGCTATTCTGAACGCCCAGGGCGTGTGCAAGTCCTACGGCAAAAACGAGGTGCTCCACGATCTGGACCTGACCATCGAGCCGGGCAAAATTTACGGTCTCATCGGCCGGAACGGCGCGGGCAAAACCACCCTGCTGGGTATCCTCACCGCCCAGAACACCATGGACCGGGGCTCCGTCACTTACGGCGGACAGAGCGTGTGGGAAAACCAGGCGGTGCTGGACCAGATGTGCTTCTCCCGAGAGCTCCAAGCCACCCTGTTCTCGGGCCAGAACAACCTGAAAGTGAAGCACTATCTGAAAACCGCCGCCATCTACTACCCCAACTGGGATCAGGCATACGCCGACAAGCTGCTCTCTGAGTTCAAACTGGAGCCCAAGAAGAAGATCTGCCAGCTCAGCAAGGGCCAGATGTCCATGGTGACCATCCTCATCGCCCTGGCCAGCCGGGCCCCTCTTACCATTCTGGATGAGCCGGCGGCGGGCCTGGACGTGGTCATGCGGGAGCGCTTCTACCAGCTGCTGCTGGAGGATTTTTCCGAGACCGGCCGCACCTTCATCGTCTCCACCCACATCATCGAGGAGGCCGCCTCCGTCTTCGAGCAGGTCATCATCCTGGACCAGGGCCGTATTTTGGAAAACCGCCCCACCGAGGAGCTGGTGGACCAGTTTCGCTATATCTCCGGCCGGGAGGACGTGGTGGACGCGGTCTGCAACGGCCTGGAGGTGCTGTCTACCCACCAGATGAGCCGCCACAAGACCGTAGCGGTCCGAGGCGACCGCATCAAGCTGGCCGAAGCCCAAAATGCCGACGTGGACGTATCCCCCATGAATCTGCAAAACGTATTCGTGGCCCTGTGCGGCCACGGAGACACGCAATAAAAAGGGTGGGAAAAACATGGTCAAGTCTTTCAAATTTCTCTTCCAGTTCGCCTGGGTCAACCTGGCGGCTGTCCTGGGCTTCGCCGCCGCCGTCACCCTGGGTGCTTACACGACCGGAGTGCCCAACGGAGCGGAAAATATCTTCCGCACCTACTTCGGCAGCTTCCCCTTCACCGCCCTCATCATGGTGTTCATCTTCGCCTTCGCCCTGTGCACCAGCAACCTGAACACAGCCCTGTCCTTCGGCGGCCGGCGGCAGGACTACTTCTGGGCTCTCCAGGCCATCATCCTGGTCTATACCGGGGTGTGCTGGGCTCTCCAAATCGTCATGTCCGCCATCCCCGTGGTCTTCCACTGGGAAGAGGTGGATTACTGGACCGTTTTGATGTCCCTGGGAACCAGCTCCTCCTGGCTCTACCCCCTGGTGCTTCTGAGTATTATGAGCCTTGGCTGTATGTGTGGTCTGGCCTCCGCCCGATCCAAAGTACTGGGCGTCATTCTCTTTTCGGTGGCCATGGTGGCCTTCATGGCAGCCCTGGTTCTCCTGCTTCTGGGGAGCGGCCATACCATCGGCCTGTGGGGCTGCCTGCCCATGATACTGGTTCTGGTCACCCTGGCCGTCTTTGCGGTGAGTGAAGTCTTTATCTGGCGGACCATCCACCGCTATGTGGTGAGGTGAATGAAATGCTGACACAACTGAAAAAACTGATCCGGATCAATCTGGACGACCTGGCCCTGTGCGGCGGGGTGGTGGGGGGCGTGTTCCTGCTCATCCACATCATCACCGCCCTGGCGGTGCGTTTCTCCGACGAGGGCAGCGCCCTGCTCCTGTCCGGTGTGGTCCTGCCCATCGCAGCGGGGATTATGACGCTGATCGTGGCCTTCAGTCACACCATGTTTCAGTTCGACTGGGCCGTCCGGTACAGCCGCACCCGGCATCGCGCCCTGGGACTGACCCTGGGGCTCGTCGGCTTCCAGGCTCTGTTCTCCATGGCCCTGGCCGCCCTGCTGAACCTGCTGGAGCGGTCCTTGGCCCCCGGCTTCTGGCTGCGGCTGTCCGGGCGGGAATTTATTGTGATGGACGGCATCCCCGCTGTCCCCGTGCGCGGTTTGACCGCCGATGAGGCCGCCTACCGGGCCCAGCGGCTGTTTATCGAGGACTTCGCCCTGGACTGGTGGTGGTGGCTGGTCATTGTCCTGGGCGGGCTGGTGCTGGGGCTGATTGCCGGGGCGATTTTCCAGCGCTTTGGCAGCAAGGGCGGCTGGTTCCTCTGGGGCTTCTGGATGTTCTTTTTCGTCGGCTTCCAGCTGCTCCCCTGGAGGACCTATGAGATCACCAACTGGCTGATCCCTCTGCTGGTACTGGCTGTGCTGGCCGCCTCGGTTTGGTCCATCTGGTCCCTGCTCCATGCGGTGATAAAGGCATAAAAAAGCGAGTCCCCGAGATCGGGGACTCGCTTTTTCTCACTGTGACAGCTGGATATAGTCGGCGGACACATATCCAATGGCCGCCTGTTTGACCTTATTCAGGTACAGGACATGGCACCAGCCGTTCTGTACATCCAGCACCACCACACGGGCGCCGTTGGCCAGACCGCCCACCACGGCGTTGTCCGTCCCCGGGCCGGAACGGACGTTCAAACCGTTCTCCGCATTGACCACGGTACCGGTCTGATCCGCCTGACCGCAGCTGACCACACAGCTGGCGGTCAGCCCGTTCCAGCTGGCGGTGATGGTGACTGACGGGTTTCCCACCCCAGCAAACAGGTTGGTGACCACACCGTCAGCGGTAACGGCCGCCGAGGAGGGCGCGCTGCTGCTCCAGGTGATCTCCGCTCCCTCCAGCTCGGGGTCCAGCGCGGCGGTCAGGGTCACGCTCTCTCCGGAGTCCAGGGCGACCTCGCTGAGATCCAGGGTCAAGATATACTGGGAGGGATCGGGCAGGTCGGGCTCCGCCGGGTCGGTGGGCTGCTCCGGCTCCACAGGATCGGTGGGCACGTCCAGAATGGGGGTGTAGGTAATGAGCTTATGGAGCAGAACGGCCATCTCGGCCCGGGTCAGATTGCCCCTGGGGTCGATGCCGTCGCCCTTGCCGCTGACCACCCCCTGTGCCACCAGGGTGGCGGTGTGGCCCTTGGCGTAGTCGGCAATCAGGTCCTTATCCGTGAACTGGTCCAGCACCGAGAGGCTGCCGGCAGGGCACTCCTTGCCCAGAAGCGGCATGGCCTGGTGCAGAATGGTAAAGGCCTGTTCCCGGGTGATGTTGGCGTTGGGAGAATAGGCCCCGCCGCCGGTGCCGGAGGCCAGTCCGGCGCTCTGTCCCCAGGACAGGGCGGTGTAGTAGTAGTCCGAGGAGCTTACGTCAGTGAAGTCACAGCCCGTGTTGACCTGGGGCTTGCCCACCGCGCCGTACAGCATCAGCATGAAGTCGGCCCGGCGGATGGGGTAGTCCCGGCCATACTCGGTGGCGGAGATACCGCCCACGATACCTTTATCATAGCAGTATTCCACCGCGTTATAGGCCCAGTGGCCCTCGGTCACGTCGTTGTGGACATTGGTCATGGACACGTTGATGGTCTGGGACACGCCTCCGGCGGTGGCGGTGATGGTCCCGCTCCCCCCCTCCTTAGAGGCGGTAAACAGGCCGTTTTCATCCACGGAACCGATGCCGTTGGTAATGGTCCAGGTGACCGGGCTCCAGTCCCGCAGGGCGGTGCGGTTCCAGTAGCTGCCGGTGACAGCCAGCTGGACCGTCTCGCCGGGCTTGACGGTAAGGCTGGTCAGGGCGGTGGCGCTGCCCTTTTTGGACACGGTCAGGGAGGTCAGCTGATCCACCACATGGATCTGAGCCTCGCCCTCCGCCTTCAGGTCCCGGGAGCGCAGACGGAGGGTGTCGGTCCCCGGTCGGCTGCCGGCCTGATAGACGCCATTTTTGATTTCCCCAAGGTCATTCTTGGAGGTGATGGTCAGATCGTCCAGCTCCTCGTCCAGCAGGTTCAGGCCGTTGTCCAGCACCGCCGCCTCGGGCAGGGGGACAGAGGTCCCAGCCAGAACGGTGAGGCCGTCCTCCTTCAGGGCCAGACGGTCGGGCTTGCCGTCCCCGCTCTCTTCGGTAACCAGAAGCAGGTAGGTGGCGCAGCTGCGCAGCTTCCCGTCCGAGGGGAAGTTCCGCACCGTGGGAGCGGATTGGCCAGGAATCCATACGGAGATGGCGGTGGAGCCGCCGCCGTCCAGGTTCACCGCCCACTGACAGCCCTGGGCCAGCAGCTCGTCGGCCAGATCCATCTGGCTCAGGCCCATGGAGTGGCCCGCCTGGCGGCCATCCACGGCGTAGACCACCATGGTACCGTCCTTCTTGACGCCCAGGGCGGTCCGGGGGGCCCGTCCGTCCTTGACGTAGGTCCACTTGGAGCTGTCGGTGATGGCGCCGTCCCGGATCATGACGTCACCGATGCCTCCGGCCCACTGGGCCTCAGACAGGACCTCATCCTCGCAGGAGGTATTCAGGACGATTTCATCTCCCACCTGGAAGGACTGATAGGTGGACAGATAGCCGGAACCGTCGTCGGCGGTGAGGATGTACTCGTCGGGGCCGATGGTGGTGGGCTGGTCCGTCCGGAGCACCTCGGTGACCTCCAGGGTCAGAGTGCTGTTGACCGTGAGTTTGGGTTGTTCTCCCCGCTCCTCCACCGCCTTCATCCGCACAAACCAACCAGAGCCGGAGGTGCGGGTGGAGACGCTGGAAAAATCGCTGTTCAGCAGGTACAATCCTCCGCTGCTGTTCCGCCACTTATTTAAATGGTGGGGCTCCACCGTGTCGCCGGTGCGCTGATTGGTCAGGGAGAGGGCCACCTTGGGGCTGTCCACCAGATCGAGGGCCCCGTCGGTGATGGTCATGGCGGATTCCTTCTCCGGGCTGGACTTATACACTCCGTCCTCGATGACGATGCCGATGGGCACCCCGGAGGAGAGGGAGAAAAAGTCGGTGTTGATGGCACCCAGCACGTGGTAGCCCAGCCCTTGGGCATAGCTCACCGCTTTGTTGATGGTGGCGGCGCCGTAGATGGTACCCGAGGCCTGGAGCAGAATGGGCTGGACCTTGCTGTCCTCCTCCAGCTCCATGGAAAAGCTCTCGATTCTGCTGTCGTTGTTGACGGTGATGGTGTTGCGGTAGGTCAGACCATCCATCAACTCACTGGAGGTCTGAAGCTTTTTCTCCCCGGCGTCGGCGTAGACGGTGGGGACCGCCAGTGCGATGGCCAGAGCCAGGGCTGCGGCCCGGCGCAGAAGATTGGGTACAGCGAATTTTTTCATGGGCACTCCTTTAATATGTAAACCTTTGGAACTTCCATATTATATCAGGTCGTCCATGGCGTTTCAATGCTAAAAAAGGAGAATTTCAACAGGGAATCTATGGAAATAGCGACAAAAACCGGCAACTGTGAACAAACCATGAATGCCCCCTCCGAAAGGTTGAAAAATGGGCATCCTTGGTGTACAATAAGCTGATTGCGGCATTCTTGCTGAGTCTGCCGCCGGAAATCCATATTTATATTATAAGGAGGGGACGCCGTGGAAGAACGGCAGACCAACGCCACAAAGACCATCAGCATGGTCATGATCATCACTCTGCTGGGCAAGGTGCTGGGCCTGTACCGGGACCGGCTGCTGGCCATCCATTACAGCGTGGGTATGGAGGCCAACGCCTTTTTCACCGCCAGCCGCATCCCCAGAGTGTTTTTCGACGCGGTGTTCGCCTCGGCCATCGCCGCCTGCTTTATCCCGGTATTCAGCGAGTACCTGGAGAAAAAGGGCAAGAAGGAGGCCTTCCGCTTCGCGGGTAACTTTATCACGATTATGGCTCTGCTGACGGCGGCACTCACCGTCCTGGGCATGCTCTTCCCCCAGCCCCTGGTGGCTCTCTTCGCCGACTATGAGGACCCGGCCACCACAGCCTTGGCCGTATCCCTGACCCGGGTGATGTTCCCCACGGTGCTGTTCTCCGGGGTGGCCTTCTCTCTGGTGGGGGTACTCCAGGCCCAGGATCATTTCACCGCCCCCGCGCTCATGTCCACCCTGTCCAATCTGGTCATCATCGCCTACTTCTGGTTTTTGAATCCCTCTCTGGGTATCTACGGCCTGGCCGGGGCCTACCTGCTGGGCTGGCTGCTCCAGGGGGTCATCCAGGTGCCGCCCCTGCGGCGGCTGGGCTACCGCTATCAGCCCGGACTGGATTTCAAATCCGAGGGGATGCGGAAGGTCTTCGCCCTCATGGGCCCGGTGATGGTATCCACCTGGGTGCAGCCCATCAATCTGGTCATCAACTCCCGGTTCGGCTCCCGCCTGTACGGCGGCGCCGGGGTATCCGCCATGGAGTACTCCAACAATCTGTACCTGGTCATTGCGGGCACCTTTATCCTGTCCATCACCAACGTCATCTTCCCCAAGCTGTCCCGGCTCACCGCCGGCGGCCGGGAGAACGCCTTCCGGGACACCCTGCGCCAGACCGTCCACAGCAGCTTGTTTTTCGTGCTGCCCATGACGGCGGGACTGATGGTGGTGGCCCGCTCCCTGATCTCCTTCATCTACGGCGGCAAGGCTTTCGATGACTTCGCCATTGAGATCACCTCCACCGCTCTGGTGTGGCTGTCCCTGGGCATGGTGGGCTACGCGGTCCAAAACATCCTCAGCCGGGCCTACTTCGCCCGGCAGGACGGCCGGACGCCCCTGGTGGCCGGGGCTGTATCCATCGCCGTCAACATCATCCTGTGCATGGTGCTGGTGGATCAGATGAAGGTGGCCGGACTGGCCATCGCCTCGGCGGTGTCCTCCACGGTGTACGCCCTCCTGCTCCTCCTGCCCCTGGAACGCCGGGGCGAGGGCGTGCTGGACGCCGGGCTTGTCAGGGACTTCGTCAAAATGCTCCTGGCCGCCGTGGTCATGGGGCTGTGCGCCGCCGGGGCGCTGGCGGGGTTATCCGCTCTTCTCCCCGCCGGAAAGCTGGGGGAGCTGGTATCGCTGGGCCTGTGCGCCCTGACCGGCCTGGTGGTCTATTTCCTGCTGACACTGGCTCTGGGCGTCCCGGAGGCCAAAATGAGCTTCTCCCTTGTGAAAAACCGAAAGCGAGGTTAAGCCATGGAACAAGTAAAAAACATATTGGACGGCAGTCTGCTGTGGCGGGCGCTGATGGCTCTGTGCGGCTGGTTCGGCCGGCAGTGGCAGAACAGCGGCGTGGTCCAGTGGTTCCTCCACCCCTTCGGCTGGGGCCCCGCCGCCTCGGAGAGCAGTATTTTCTTCAAGCTGTGGTCCCTGATCCGAAACGCCCTGTGCTGGATTTATGAGAAGCTCCGGCTGGACAAGCTCTTCGCTGGAAGCGTCTTCCTCCAGAGTTTCTTCTGGTGCGCCCTGCCTGTGGTGCTGGCTCCCGTAGCCCCCACCATGGCCGTTCTGGGCCTAGCCGTCATCGGCTGCTGCTCTCTGGCCCTGAACCTAATTCGGGACAAGAGCCGCCCCCTGGCCTGGGCCCCCATCCACCGCTATATCATCCTGTACGCCGCCATCTATCTGGCGGGCACCTTCTTCTCGGTCAACCTGCGGGGCAGTCTGAAGCCCGGTATTCTGTCCGTGGTCCTGATCCTCTTCGCCGTGGTGCTGAGCAACGCCGTTACCGGACGGCGGCAGCTGGACACCCTGGTAGCCCTGGTGGTGTTCATGGGCGCCGCCGTCTCCTTCTACGGCATCCTGCAGTACCTCTTCGGCTGGGGCTATCAGTCCGCCGCCTGGGTAGACAGCGACATGTTCTCCTCTATCAGCTTCCGGGTGCCCTCCACCCTGGGCAACCCCAACATGCTGGGCCAGTACCTGATTCTGATGATCCCCGTGGGAGGCGCCAAGCTGCTGGCCTCCAAAGACTGGCTGAGCCGTGCCTTCTACTTCTGCTGCTGCGGCGTCATGTGCGTGTGCATGATCCTCACCTTCTCCCGGGGCGCCTGGCTGGGCCTGCTCTTCGCGGGGGCGGTCTTCGTGGTCCTGCTGAACCCCCGGCTTATCCTGCTGGCCCCCTTCGCCCTGGTGGCCCTGTACTTCGTCCTGCCCGACGCGGTCATCTCCCGGTTCACCAGCATCGGCAACCTGGGAGACAACTCCACCTCCTACCGGGTGTATATCTGGATGGGCGTGCTGGC
>Ga0129308_1002710_pt1 | contig 14239 bp, 12 predicted proteins | sample L827metagenome_FD_94440 | JGI IMG/M metagenome (GOLD analysis project Ga0129308, IMG submission 94440) | Ring-tailed lemur group fecal microbial communities from Wisconsin, USA - L827 metagenome | ecosystem: Host-associated > Mammals > Digestive system > Large intestine > Fecal | place: USA...
TGCCTGACATTTACAATTCCATCTATTGCCGCAGCTGTTCACTGCCGTGGCACCCTCACCACGCGATCCTTCTGATAGAACTGCCGGACCACCGAATTGGTCCACTCTTCGGGATCCTCCATCACTTCCATGTGCATCAGCGGCCCCTGATCGGAATTCATCGCCGGAAGCTCTGCCTCCTTCTGCGACGGATCCAGCAGAATCGCCAGCCGCTCCTCCATCTGGGCTTTATAATCATCGGCCTGTCCCGACGCAATATACTCATAACATTCATAAAAGGTGCTGCTTTTCAGCGTTCCCTTCTGCCCGTACAGAAGCACCAGTCCCAAAGCCAGAAACGGCAGCGCAGCACAGCGGATTCTTATGACTTCGATCCGCTTCCCGCTCTGCCGGCATCTGCCTGCTGCCCATCCTGCGACATACACAATATCCGCCAGAAGCGTGAGAAGAAAGATCTGGAAAATCGTATTGGGTACGCCCCCGGACACCTCCACGCCCGCATAGATTCCCGGCGCAAACATCGCGCAGTACAGACAGAACATGAGTCCCACAAAGAGAACCGGCTTCGGAAACCGTACCGGATTCTCCTGACGGCAGAAAGCTTCAAAGATGAGAACCGCCGCTACAAACAGACACAGAAAAATCAGGGGATACTCCCGCACATATTGTATGACAGTCAGAACCCCCTCCTTAAAACAGCAAAGAATCGTGCGCACCGCCAGCATCCAGTGAAAGCCGAACTCCTCCCCGCCCCGCTTCTTGTTGCCGGGCGACAGAAAGCTCACGCACAGCCCCGTCAGTTCTATTGCCCCGGGCAGCACAAGCCAGAATAAATGCTTCTCCTTCCTGCTGCGAAACATGAGCAGATAAACCAGTACGATCAGCGCAAACAGAGGTGCCAGATAACTGGAACCTCCCAGGCAGAACATGCATACGCAGGCCAGGAACAGAAAACACTTCTTCTGCGTATCCTCAAACCTGAAAAACGAATAGACGGCAAGCAGCGCCAGAAAATACGGCACAATATAATGCGCCGCCCCGTTATACCAGAAAATTCCCGACTTCGTTGAAGGCATAAACTGAATCATGGACAAAAGCAGCAGCATGTCCGCGCACAGCCAGGTGGCTGAGGGCAGACGCATTCTCTTCACCATCAGATAATGCAGCAGAAGCGACGTCGCAAAAATGTTCAGCCCCAGCATCAGCCAGGGAACAATCCAGTACCCGCCGCTGCTAAATACTTCCGGCTGCAGCGCCATCAGAAAAATGGTAAACCAGGTTCCCTGCCAGCCATACCAATAATATTCCGAGGTAGCTGCCGCCGCTTTCAATGTCTGCCACAGGGAACGGCTTTCCAGCCACGCCGCATGGGTGCGCGCTCCATATCCATAGTCGTCTCCCGTCGCATGTACATATCCGGACAAATACAGAACCGGAATCAGACTCAGGATAAACGCTGCCACGAGACATCCCGCAATAACCTTATGATCGCATTCCAATATTTTTTTCAGCAATTTGTTCATAAATAGCACTCAAAACTCCCCGTTCAGGATCATTGTAACATATTTATGATACTTCCCTTTCTGTTCTTTTGCAAGCGCAAGTTATCGGCCGCTTTTTACTTGTTTTTGCAGCAGTATCATGCTAAAATAAGAACAAGCATATTTTTCGGAAATCTGAATCACTGACTATCTCACTTCTATCATTCTTTTCAGAAACTCTATGCTTAAAATCCACTTTATACTGGCAGGAGTCGCTGAGAAGAGGCGGTCTTCTGCACACTACCGCAGAAAGGAGCGCTTTTTATGGAAGAAAGGGTAAATGTTGTGCGAAACCAGAAGGATACGATATTTCGCATGCTGTTTCGTGAAAAAAAGGAACTGCTGGTGCTGTACAACGCGCTGAATGCAACAAACTATCAGGATCCGGAGGAACTGGAAATTTATACGCTGGAAAACGCGATTTATATGGCGGTGAAAAACGATGTCTCGTTCTTACTCGAATCAGAATTGAATCTTTACGAGCATCAGGCATCGTATAATCCCAACATGCCGCTGAGAGATTTAATTTATATTGCAAAACAGCTTGAGAAATACATTGTTAAAAAGAGCCTATATTCCAGCAGCATCACCAAAATACCGGTACCGCGTTTTGTGGTATTTTATAACGGTTCAGAGAAGCAGCCGGAAAGACAGCTTCTGAAGCTGTCAGATGCGTTTGAAAAGCAGGTGGAAGAACCGGAGCTGGAGCTGAAGGTCCTTATGCTGAATATCAATCCGGGAAACAACAGCGAACTGCTGGAACGATGCCGGACGCTGCGGGATTACTGTGAATATGTAAGTTGTGTGAGAAAATATGCCGGTGCGGAATCTATCGAAGAAGCTGTGGAACATGCTGTGACAGAGTGTATTCAGAAAGGAATCCTTGCAGATTTCCTGAACCGGCAACGGGCGGAGGTAAAAGCGATGTCTATTTTTGAGTATAACGAAGAAGAAGAACGGAGAAAATTTCGCGATGCCGAACGAGCTGATGCCAGAGAAAAGGGATGGATGGAAGGAAATGCGGCGGGAATAGCCGCAGGAATGGCGGAAGGAATGGCAACGGGAAGAACGGAGGGAATAGCCATGTCCGTTCTGTTTTTGCTGGAAAGGATTGGTGAGGTAACGCCATGCCTTCGCAACAGGATTACTCAGGAACAGAATATTGATACGTTGCGCAGGTGGCTTGAATTGGCAGCAGAAAGCCAGTCGATCGAAGACTTCGAGAAAAATATTTCTTAACCGCAGCAGTTCGGCCAAGCTGAACTGCTACATGCATTTTGCTGCGCTTGATTCATCCCGCAAACTATTTGACTTCATATACCAATTCTTTTATAATGAAGCATAGAAACGCCAACGGCGTTTCTATGCGCTACTTCTCAAAAAGCGTAGCGTTTGAGAAGGTTCCACTGGGAAACGCCAACGGCATTTCTATGCGCTACTTCTCAATGAGCGCAGCGTTTGAGAAGGTTCCACTGGGAAACGCCAACGGCGTTTCTATGCGCTACTTCTCAAAAAGCGTAGCGTTTGAGAAGGTTCCACTGGGAAACGCCAACGGCATTTCTATGCGCTACTTCTCAAAATGCGCGGACAACGAGCCGAACGAACATGCTTGCATGTTCAGTCGGCGACTGCTACGCCGATCGAGCAGTTCCTGCCCGATCGGCGTAGCGTTCAAAAAGCGCTGCAATATCAACAATGGAGATAAGCATATGAAAATAGCAATAGCCGGAACCGGTTATGTAGGCCTTGTAACAGGCGTCTGCCTGGCTCATACCGGCCATAATGTAACATGTGTGGACGTGGATCCCGCCAAGATAGAGCTGATGCGTCAGGGACATTGCCCTATTTACGAACCCCATCTGGAAGACCTGATGCTTCAGAATCGGGAACGCCTCACCTATACAACCGATTCCGCATCGGCCTACCGCGATGCGGATGTCATTTTTATTGGCGTGGGAACGCCGGAGAAACGGGACGGTTCTGCCAATCTCACCTATGTCTTTGAGGTTGCCGGGCAGATTGCAAAAGCCGTCAAAAAGGACTGCGTCATTGTAGTCAAGTCCACTGTTCCAATCGGAACCAACGATAAAGTGGAAAATATGATTCGCACCCAATTAGCGCATCCCGTAACCGTTTCCGTCGCTTCCAATCCCGAATTTTTATCTCAGGGAACTGCTGTGCACGATACCCTTCATGCCAGCAGAATCGTCATTGGTGTGGAAAGCTCCTTTGCAGAAAAAGTGCTTCGCAATGTCTATGCAGGATTTACGGATGTCCCCATTCTGGTCACGAACCGCAGAAGTGCGGAAATGATCAAATATGCCTCCAACGATTTTCTGGCTCTGAAAATTTCCTATATCAACGAAATCGCCAATCTGTGCGAGATCGTGGGCGCGAATGTGGAAGATGTGGCCGCAGGCATGGGCTTCGATCCCCGCATCGGCAACCGGTTCCTCCATGCAGGAATCGGATACGGCGGTTCCTGCTTCCCCAAGGATACGAAGGCCTTAAGCTGGGTTGCATCCTATCATGACGCAGAATTAAAGACGATCAAGGCCGCCATCGAGGTAAACGAACAGCAAAAGCTCAAACTGGTCAAAAAGGCCAGAAAATATTATCCCGATTTTTCCGGTCTGACAGTGGCCGTTTTGGGGCTGACCTTTAAACCGGGCACCGACGATCTTCGGGAAGCCCCCTCTCTGGTGAACATCCCCATCCTTCTGGATGACGGAGCAAAAATCCAGGCATGGGACCCGGTCGGCATAGAAAATTTTAAGAAAAAAATCCCGGACGAGATCACCTATTGCGATACGATCGAAGAAGCCTTACGGGGTGCCGACATCTGCATGATCTTCACGGAATGGCCCCAGGTCAGGGCCCTGCAGCCCGCCGATTTTTTAAACACTATGAAAAAAGCAATCGTTTTAGACGGGCGCAACTGTCTTCAGCTTTCCCTTTTTAAAGATTCCGATGTGATATATGAGGGAATCGGGCGCTAGGCCTACGCTGTTTTCTGCGGCGCCAAACCTCCAAATGCGGTCTGCTGCACCCCCGATTACAAAATTGAACTGACTTGAGGAAAGATATGAGTAAACTTTCAGAGATCTGCAAGATAATATTTTTCAAGGAAATGGGTGACGAGAGAGGTAATCTGGTCGTCATCGAAGGCGATCAGGATATTCCCTTCTCCATCCGGCGCGTGTTTTACATGTACGGCTCCGATCCCGACATCGTGCGCGGCCAGCACGCCAACCGCCGCTCCAGCTTCATCCTCATCAATGTGGGCGGCACCTCCAAAGTCCGCATCACCGACGGGCAGGAAGAATTGATCGTCACCCTGGACAAGCCCCGCATGGGCATCTATATTCCTCCCATGTACTGGAAGGACATGTACGATTTTTCCAGCGATTCCATCCTTCTTGTTTTGTCCGATGAGCATTACGACGGCAGCGAATACATCCGGGATTATTCCGAATATTTAAAGGAAAGAGGCATTCAGCCATGAGCAAGATTTCCATTGTCATCCCAGTATACTATAATGAAGACACCCTCATGCTCCTCTATGAGGACATGAAGGCCAAAATCCTTTCTTCCTTTGAAGACTATGAAATCGTCATGGTGGACGACGGTTCCCAGGATTCCTCCTGGCAGGTCATGAACGATATTCGGGCTCTGGATCCGACCCACGTAAAGCTCGTCCATCTCTCCCGCAATTTCGGCGAACACGCCGCCATTCTCGCCGGGCTGAACGTATGCACCGGCGACTGCGCTGTGACCAAGCAGGCCGACCTGCAGGAGGATTCTGAACTGATTCTGGAAATGTATCAGAGCTGGCAAAAGGGCAACAAGGTGGTGCTCGCCGTCCGGGAAGAGAGGGACGAAGGAAAAATCTATCAGTTCTTTGCCAATCTGTACTATAAGATGATGCAGAAACTGGTCAATCCGGCCATGCCAAAGGGCGGCTTCGACTGCTATCTTCTGGACCGGCAGGTCATCGAAGTGCTCAAGATGTTCGATGAGAAAAATTCCGCGCTCACCCTGCAGGTGCTCTGGGTGGGATTTAAGTCTGAAAAGATTTATTTCCACAGGAAAGCCCGTACCATAGGCGAATCCCGCTGGACCATGGCCAAAAAAATAAAACTCATCATCGATTCCCTGATGAGTTTTTCCTATGCTCCGATCCGCCTGATGTCGGGCCTCGGCGTTTTATTTGCCATCATCGCCGTGATCGGCATCATCGCCTGCATCTGCGAAGTCATTTTCTCCGGCGTTCCGGTGGCGGGCTGGGCGTCTTTGATGTGCATTGTCCTGCTCACCTCCGGCATTATTATGCTGATGCTGGGAATACTGGGCGAATACATATGGCGCGCGCTGGATGCCAGCCGCAACAGGCCTCCGTTTATCATTGAAGAGGTGAAGGAGCCGCTTGATCAACAGGATCATACCTCCGAAGAAAAATAGCAGCAAAGGCCGGTGCACGAAATCCATGCACCGGCCCTTTTCTCATTATGATGCCAGAAAGATCGAACATGATCTGTCCACAGCGCAAACAGATGCAGATAATCTGCTGCTGTCCACAGCGCAAACGGCAGCAAATTATCTGCGCCTGTAGACAGTCGCGCATTCCAGGTCGATCACTTCATACTCATTCTCCTGTATGTATTCCCACAAAAAACCGTCCAGATTATTCTCATTCGGACGCTGTGCCTTCTCGTTATTCTGAATCAGGCTGGATTCAAAATCCCCATAGACCGGATTCAGTACGAAAATGCAGGTCGGAATCTTTTCCGGCCTCAGACTGTAATACTCTTCCAGACGCGGGCTGTCAAAAGGCATTCTCCAGGAAGACGGAACCCCATACGCATTGTCGGAGCACAAATAGCTCCAGAAACACCACTTGGAATAGAAGACAATATCATCCTCCCGCACATATTCCCCGATGGCCGCTTCCAGCTTTTCATACTGCCGGACGTGTTCTGCCGTCGTATAAAGAAATTTGGCCGGTCCGGAAGTAATCTGTGTGTCCAGCTCCCTCATGGGAGCATCCCTGTAGACGCTGCAAAGCCGCAAAATCGCCGACTGAAAGATCATGACACAGGACGCTGTCAGCACCGCTCCGTATAAAAGAGCATTTTTCGTAAGCCTTCCGCTTTTCCATACGAGCAGAACCGCTCCCATTCCCAACACCACGAAGCCGATGGTCAACGCATCCAGCCCGGTATCCGAGGAGAAGGAAAAGGCCAGCGCCAGGCTGCATCCCGCCGTCCCGAAGACTCCCAGAATTTTCTTATCCACCGTTTTTTGCTCTTCACAGGCATATACGAGGGGAAATACAAACAGAACCCCGGCGATATTGATACATCCCACCATATTCGCAGAAAGGGCGGAATTTATGATGAATATGACCAGATCAGCCGCCGTCAGCCCGATGATCTCCCGATTCGAAAACGGTGCTCTTTCCCTTTTCCGCTTCCAGATATACCCAATCAGCAGCACAATCGCCCAAATCGTCCACTTATAGCGCCATACAATTCTTGCAAAAATGATCGGAACCGCCAGCAGAGGATTGGTGCTCTGCAGCTCCGGCTCATTCAGAATATAGGGAACATTCCGCATGATTTCATCCAGCGGCACCTGACCAAACACATATCCCAGATAGACGACCGCTGCCGTCGCGGTTCCGAAAACCACCAGAAGAATTTCCCTCCACAGCGCGCGGAACCGCTTTACAAACAGCAGATACAGCCCCACGATCACATAGGCAAGCGCCAGAAACGGCGTGTTGACCACCGCCAGCGCCAGCAAAATGCCCGCCAGATACAGCTGTCCCCGCTTCGCCTTCCCCTCACAGATCTGACCGTAAATCAACAAAACGGCCAGCAGCACAAACGTCAGCGTTAGATTATAATAGGACATTCCTCCGATGTTCGCCCGGGAATACAGCAGATACATCAGAGCGCAGATCAGGCTTGCTGCGCAGGCATTTTGCTTACTCAGCACGCGATATACGCAAAACGCTGTCGCAGTAGAAAATGCCCAATACAAAATCCTGAAATACAGATACACGCCCTCATTCCCCCCGGTTATCCACTGATAAAGCGCATAAAAGGGCAGTAAAACCGGGGCGCTAAGCTGCGTCGTATACCACTCATCCGCAAACATTCTCTCCCCCAGCCAGAAACGGTGAACCACCGTCAGATAAAAGCTCTCGTCAGACCAGCTGAAGCTATAGAAACACCGTATGAAAAGACAGACGCTCACAATTCCCAGAATCAGATATGGCATCCATCTTTTCCCGCTCTTTTTCCTCTCCATTCTCTTATTTCCCATCAAAATTTCATAATATTGTCAATGACATATTTCTGTTCTTCTTCTGTCATTCCGTTATACAAAGGCAGCGACAAAACCTCTTTCGCATACTGTTCCGTGACCGGCAGGGACCCTTCCGGCATGTTCAGACAGGCATACGCCTCCGAAAGATGGGGCGGAATCGGATAATGGATGATCGTGCCGATCCCCTTCTCATTCAGATATGCGATCAGGCGCTCCCGCTCTTTGCACCGGATCACGAACTGGTGCCACACAGTCGTCGCACCCTCTCTCACCTTCGGAAGCAGTATTTTCTCATTTTGAAGCTCCCTCAGATAGCGTTCGCATAATCCTCTTCTTTCCTCATTCAATTCCTGCAAATGTGCAAGCCGCACCCGAAGCAGCCCCGCCTGCATCTCATCCAGACGGGAATTGGTGCCTACCACCTTATTGTAATATCGTTTTTGGCTTCCATAGTTTCTGAAAACCCGGACATCTTCCGCTATTTTCTCATCATTTGTGACAATCGCGCCCGCATCGCCGAACGCGCCCAGGTTTTTGGAAGGATAAAAGGAAAAGCACCCGATGTCGCCAAAGGTTCCCGTCTGCTTTCCGTCAAAGCATGCACCATGGGACTGGGCGCAGTCCTCCACCACCCTCAGATCATATTTTCGGGCAACCTCCATCACCTTATCCATCCCGGAGGCCTGTCCATATAAATGAACGACCAGAATCGCCTTCGTCCTGTCCGTAATCTTCTCCTCAATTTTGTCCGCATCGATGTTATAAAACTCATCCGGCTCCACCATCACCGGTGTCGCCCCGTTTATGCTGATTCCCATGACGCTGGCGATATACGTGTTGCCCTGGACGATCACTTCGTCTCCGGCTCCGATTCCCAGAACGCGGAACGCAATCCACAGAGCGTCCAGGCCGCTTGCCAGCCCCACGCAATATCCTGCTCCAAGGAAATCCGCAAACTCCCGCTCAAAGCTTTTCACTTCATTTCCCAGCACATACCAGCCCGAGCGCAGAACCTCCAGCGCCTTATCCTCGAACTCCTTCTGATACAATTCAAATCCGCGGTCCAACCTGTTGGGACTGATTTTCATTCCGCTTTCCACTTTCATTCGGTATTCCCCTCTTTCCCGGCTTTATCGCTGCCGGATAACGCCGTAAATAAATCAATATGCCATTATCGCATTTGGATATGAAAAAGCTGTAATATCACAATCTCTGTCCAAAGTAATCATAATCCACACCCCGTCAACATTTTCTACATTTAAAATTGTTGATCTGACATTGCCCGTATACAGAGCCTCACTTTTTTCCAGCGCATCATACAATTCCCCGTCATAGGGAGCCAACACAGCAAACTGTTCGTAAGACACTCCATTGCTCCAGACATTTTCCGTCAGTTTAGAAGCGGTAAACCTGGCTTTTGCGTCAACGCCCGCTTCTTCATACGTCCAGCCAAGTTCCACTCCCCTTTGCGTATTGATCGCCGTAATATATAAGCATATTCCAAAGATCACCGGCAAAATTCTGTAATCCAGACAGAACGGACATCCTGCGATCAAACGGCTTATTATAAGGCACAGCAATAAAATCCCTATCGTCCTGCTGAACACCAATAACAATGCAGTGATCTCACACTCAAGCCTCGCACACAAAAATTTGTTTACAACAAACAAAATCAGATAATTCAGCGGATCGTGCAATAAATAGATATTGAAAATCTCCTTTAAAAGCAGCCTGTATGCGCTGTTTGCGATCAGGTATTTTTTCAGCAAGGACGAAATCAGGTACAGCCCCAGCGCGACGGCCGCAATATATGAGGTATTCAAAATATCACAGAGCATACGGCCGGATAGCTCTGCAGCCTTAACTCCCTGAAATAAAAGGACGGAAAGCAACGCGCAGGCCGCAGCTCCACCCCGCTTAAACGCAGTCCTCCCGGCCTCAAAAAACTTTCTGTAATTTTCAAAGCAGCATCCCAGCAGAAAAAATACCAGATAATAGAAGATATCCGATTGCCCCAATATATCAACTTCCAAAACATGCTGCAGGGGTATGAGCAATAAAACTGCAAGCAGCAAAATGCGCTTTTTTTCTCCAAGCGGGGAAAACCGCAGCAGGAAAAAGGCAATCACAAAAATATAAAATAACGTATATAAAAACCATAAATGTCCCGGTTCACTGCTGTATATCCTGCTGATGGCCGCGATCGCCGTGTTTATATTATAAAAACGGGCAATCAGCTTTATGGGGATCACCCAGAGCATCCCATATGTAACAGCCGGAACAATTAACCGCTTCACTTTTTTAATCAAAAAAGCTTCCAATCCGTCATATTTTCCCCGATTCCACTCATACATGAAGACTGCGCCCGAAATCAGAAAAAATAACGGCATGTGAAAGGAATAAATAAATCTGACGACCGAGGATACGCCCTGCCAGACTGCAGTCCGGGCAACATTTCCCAGAGAAAGCAGCCCGGTATAATCCACACCTCCATATGGTGTTTCCATGGACAAATAAACAGAGTGTCCTATCACCACCAAAACCGTGGCGAACACACGCATAATATCATATTCATGAATTATTCTATCCTCTGTTTCCATCATCGATGATTCCCACCCTCTATATCATTATGATGACTGCTCACATATTAAAGTTTTTCGCTCAGTTTTTTCATCACACAGAAATTACAGATCATCGTGACGGGAGTAATGCATATCTTGCTGAAAATTTTGAGATAGATCTCTGCAATATCCCATTCCCTGGGCAAGGCTCTCTGATATATTCCAAAGAGCATTCCGCATAAATGCGACACCAGTGAAAGCAACACCATTTGATAAACGAAGTAAATGATGTATTTTCCCCAGAGCGGCATTTTTCCTGTGCTTTTCTCAAAGATTTTTCGTGTGGAAACAAGAAACACAAAGGTCAATGCAGGAATACCGGAAATCATATTTCCATATTCCACCGGAATCTCTGTGAATTTGGCGATTAAAGTATACAGCCCGAAATCCATCAGCCACCCGATCCCGGATACTACCAGAAAATGAAATAACTGAACCATCAGGCGCTTCAACTTTTCTTTCATCGGTCTCAATCCTTCGGATTATATTTTCCAAACAGGTTGCAGATCAGAATTTTCATAAGCTCGCTGTTTCCTTTCAGGAAACTGATCTTTGTCGGCGTTTTCCCCTTTTTGGGATACGCTCTGGTAACCGGAATCTCACACGCCCGATACCCGAGCTGCGTCGCGCGCACGGAGAGATAGGCAAGCAGCTCATAGGTCATAAAAATGTCCCGCAGCGGCGCCACCCGCTCATCCTGCAGGTACCTGGCAGAATACGCCCGGTACGCGTTTGTCGTATCCGTAAAGTGCTGGCGCGCGGTCAGCGAAATGACCGGGGCGTGGATCAGCTTTACCGATACCAGCCTGACAGGCGGCGTATTGATTGCCCTGCCGCCCTTTACAAATCTGGAGCCCTGAACGAAATCATAGCCCTCTTTCAGCTTATCGATGAACTTCGGCACATCCTCAATGCTATCCTTATTGTTGCCGTCAATGGTGATGATCCCTTTGTATCCTCTCTGCAGCGCCCACCAGATCCCCATGCGCAGCTGGGCGCCCTGCTTTCCTTCATCCCGCTTGACAAGCAGCGCATTTACGCCAAGCTTTTTAAGACCTGCTTCCTCCGTGCAGCCGTCCGTCGATCCGCCGTCGCAGATCACCAGATCGGCATGATCCGCCACGTGATATTTGCGGGCCCTTTTCAGTTCCTTAATGATCCTGTCCCCTTCATTAATGATCGGAATTAAAACCACATACTCCTTTGATTTTTCCTGATACTCCGTACATTCAAATTTGGGCACTCCCGGCCGCTTTTCATAGATCATAACGCTCTTCCTTACGCCTTTCCTCTCATTTTGACAGGACGATATTCCCTTCCTGCACGCTGATTAGTTCCACTTCCCCGGTATCCAGATCATATACTGCAGCGCCCCCAAGATCGTAGACATTCCACGCTTCGGAATCCTCTATGCTCAGAACGACCGCATACCTCCTGCCTTTTTCCAGCGCGATTTCCTTTGCTGAATCGGCGGGCGTGAACTCATAAATCCCTCTTCCGAACAGAAGGTTCATATAGCCTCTGACCGCATCCCCTTCCAACGCCAGCACACAGTCCGGATACTCCTGATTGATGTACGATGCAAGCTTCTCATTGTCTGCCCGGTAATCAGCCTCCCATATATAATGGCTGTCGCTTCGGTATGACCAAAAATTGAAAAGCCCTGCTGCCGCCGTCAGCACAATCAGCCCTGCCGCCGCTTTTCTTCTCTTTTCTGCCGTCTCTAAAATCCCCTGTGCAAGCTCACACAGCAGGAAGGACAAAATGAAAATTCCCTTCATCCTGTCGTAGGTATATTCCACCGCATGCTGCTTCATCAGCACGTTTTCCAACAGCGGAAATGTCATGACCAGCATGAGCAGGCCATGCCGCAGCTCGATTTTTTGATTCACGGCAATGTTCCATACTGCCAGCAAAAGCGCCAAAATCCATAAATATCCAAAGGACTGGATATAGCCGCTAAAAACCTCGGCAAAGGTCGTATCCGCCGTCACATTCCTCGCCATAAATCTGGCCCGCAAAGCCTCTCCAAAGGTCGCGCTGTCCACCCTGAGCAGATAGTGTCCCGCAAACAGGCCCAGGGACGCTATCGTGAGCACGCCGAGAACCGCCGCTTTTCCAAGGGATTTCTTCCACTGCTTTTTCCCTCCCGAAAGCAGCTCTGCAACAGCAAATCCCACATTCGCCACATAGCCGGTCCACTCTATATAGGGATTTGCCAGCGCCATTGCGTAAAAAAGGATCTGCGCTGCCCTGGAACCTTTTTTATACTGATACCAGGCCATCATCTGAATCAGCAGCGTGACCTGCATGACGGACTGATGCCAATATACAATTCCCATTCCGTGAAGCAGTTCCGGCGACAGGACATAGGAAAAAAGCGCGATCACGGATAAGAGCACAGCATTTTTATGCCCGTCATAGATCATGGAAATGAACCGCGCCCACAAAAAGGCGGAGACTGCAAACATCACCGTGTTAAACAGATAAAGGCTTTGCTCCGATACCGGCAGTCCGAAAATCTTCATAAACAGCCAGGGCAGAAAATACCCCGCCGCCGAAAAGGAAGTATAAAAATAGTTGCCGTTCTCATCCGGAACGGTCGCTCCCCATGGAATCCACTTATCATCCTGACTCCCAAGGGTGACAATGGGCAAAAACAAATGTTCCGAAACCGGCGTTTCCCTGTACGCCTTTATAGTCAGCAGCGTATGCCAGGTCGCATCGGAATTATAGTAATTGATCCCGCCGTCCCGGTACTTCAGGGCAGCCGCAGCTGTGACGAGCACAACGGTCAGACAAAACAGGCCGATCAGCTGTACCTCTCTCTTTTTCAGAGCCTTTCCCTGCATGCTCATGAGCCAAACACCTCCGCCACATACTGCATCGCCGCTTCCAGAAGGTCAAGCTCCTGAGTCTTCCCCATTTCAATCGAGATAAAGCCTGTATAGCCTTCTTTCTCAAGAACTTCTCTCAGATTCTTATGCAGCGCTCTGCGCTCGATGGGCTTTAAGCCCGGCTCGCTGATATGGACGTGGCTGATGAAGCGAACCTTCCCCTTCAATTCCTCAGCCCGCTCTTCATTCTGAATCATCGTCCCCACATCCAGATTCAGCAGAAATCCTCTGGAATACACGCGCTCTGCCAGTTCCAGCGCAGATGGCGTATCATTGATATAATTCGTATTGTAAATCGGCGGATTGGCCTCCATCCCGATCACCGCAGAATGGGCGGCAGCATAATCGCCGGTTTCCCGAAAGAACGCAACCGCAGTCTCAGGATCCGCTCCTTCCGGCAAAAACCGGTTTCCGGGACAGCCAAAGACAAGATTTTTACAGCCCACCGCCTCCGCGAAGAGCACCGCCTGCTTGGTATACTCTGTGAGGACTTCCCGTTCCTTCTCTGTTCCGAACAGCTTTTCCTGCCTGCCAAACCAGATCGACTGCATGGAGGGAATACAAAAGCCATATTGTTCCTTCAGCTCTCTGGCCCATGCACCCGCTTCCTGCAGTCTGGCATACGGGGCCTCGGGAAAGATTCTGGTCGGCGCGATTTCCAGACCGGAAAAACCATATTTTTTCATCAGCTCATAGACAGCTGCATCCTGAACGGCCTGCCAGCCTATATTGGAAATTGATAAGTTCATCTCTTTAGTCTCCCTCCAGAATTTTCATTTTCACATCATACAGCGCTGCGTCGCACGAGATCCTCACAGCGTTTACCTCTCTTAAGTGCCAGTAATAA
>Ga0129308_1002711_pt1 | contig 14239 bp, 19 predicted proteins | sample L827metagenome_FD_94440 | JGI IMG/M metagenome (GOLD analysis project Ga0129308, IMG submission 94440) | Ring-tailed lemur group fecal microbial communities from Wisconsin, USA - L827 metagenome | ecosystem: Host-associated > Mammals > Digestive system > Large intestine > Fecal | place: USA...
TAATTCATTTGATGACCTCCATTTGTATGCGGTAATCCCTGTTACCTTTGATTTTTCCAATCTATAGTATACAGGTAAATCCACGAAACTACAAATTGGAGGTCATTACATATTGTCTAAATTATATAATATTTTATCGAAATATTTATTTGCAATTCTGGGGGTTGGATGCTTCTTTATAGCGCTGCTCCATATCATCAGTAAGCCGGCGGATACGTTCCTTGATTTTTTGAATATGAGGCGGCATATCTTCCAGCGGCATATGATCATGTACGGCGGTAGTCCCGGCCTCTAAAGCAACTTCATAAAGCCAGGTCTTGTATTTCAGCACATCTAGTGCATCTTGTAATTCAGTAATTTGTTCCTCTACGGCTTCCTTCTGGTCCATAATAATTTTCAGACGCTGTGCGATTGTAGAATCGCCTTCGTCACAGAGGATTGTAAATTCACGAATCTGTTTGATGGACATGCCGGCTCGTTTAAGGGATGCAATGATGAATAGTCGTTCAAAATCAGATTCCTTAAAAATACGATTACCATTTTGGTCTCGTTCGACAAATGTCAACAATCCCTCCTTACCGTAAAAGCGAATTGTATGAGGTGAAAGATTTAACCGTTTTGCGACTTCACAGACTGTATAATACATAAATTTTGCTCCTGTTCTAAAAAAATATTGATTACTTAAGAGATACTCTCTTGACTGATAGTGTACTCTAAGGTCTATGATAATGTCAACATAAAAGGAGGAAGCAGACGATGAAAAAAATAGTGATATTTGTATTATTATGTTTTCTGTCATTTTCTTTGACAGCTTGCGGACAGAAGCAGGAATCTAAGGGATCTTCACAATACGAGATTGGAGACATTGTCCTTTCTGACGGTTCAGTGGTGAAGGGGAAGGATATTACTGCCATTGATGATAGTAATATACCTGTAGTCATTATTGCAGGATTTAGGGAAGATGGCGGAGCTTTTGGTATCGGCGTTCACAGAAGTGATAGTCCATTACAATGGAAGACAGAGGACTCAAATACACCGGATAATTCTCCGGCCTGCCATTTTGTAAATACTTATGCGGAAAAATATAAACTGACCGGTGTTTTTGCTTCCGATTGGTATATGCCGAGTATAGAAGAATTGCGTGATATATATCAGAACAGGGAAGCTTTGAACACTTCACTGAGAAAAATATACGCATTGGACAATAATGCGGCTATGGATGGACTGGGAACAAATTGGTATTGGTCGTCTTCTGAGTCGGATTCGGAGGAGGATTATGTATGGTTTGTACATTTTCTTAACGGCTATGCGGGTGAATGTCCGAAGAACTTTACAAATGTACATGTGCTGGCTGCCCGGACAATTTAAGGAGGCAGCTTATGGTTTTTAGCAGTCTGCTCTTTTTGTTTCGGTTTTTACCGGCGGTATTGCTTGTATACTACATTGTACCGCGGTCATTACGGAATTTTGTACTATTGTTGTTCAGCCTTATTTTTTATGCGTGGGGCGAACCTGTTTATATTATTTTAATGTTGGTTTCTATTCTTGTTTCTTACACGGGAGGTATATTTGTCGGCCATTTTCGAAAGACAGGGAAAAAGAAAGCATCAAAAACAGCACTGGTTGTTTCTTTTGTGATCAGCCTGTCACTGCTCATTTTTTTCAAATATGCAGATTTTGTAATTGAAACAATAAATAAATTTCCGGGAACCTATGTTGATGCATGGCATATTGCACTGCCAATCGGTATTTCCTTCTATACATTTCAAACAATGTCTTATGTCATTGATGTGTATCGCGGTGAGGCTCCGGTACAAAAAAATCTTATTTCCTTCGGAGCTTATGTAACAATGTTTCCGCAGCTTATTGCAGGACCGATTGTTCGATACAAAACGATTGACGAACAGCTTCGCAGACGCAGAGAAACGATCAGTCAATTTGCGGAAGGTGTTCACCGGTTTATGATTGGCCTTGGGAAAAAGGTTTTGATTGCCAATAATGTGGGGGCACTTTGGAATACCATACAGGCGTTTAATTATTCGGAGGTCCCGGTATTGACGGCCTGGATGGGGCTTGCTGCCTTTACCTTTCAGATATATTTTGATTTTTCCGCCTATTCGGATATGGCAATTGGACTTGGGGACATGTTTGGCTTTCGATTCCTGGAAAATTTCAATTATCCTTATATATCAAAAAGTATTACAGAGTTTTGGCGCAGATGGCATATATCTCTTGGTACATGGTTCCGGGAGTATGTATATATTCCGTTGGGTGGAAACAGAGGCAGCAGGAAACAGCATATTCGGAATATTCTGATTGTCTGGTTTCTGACAGGAATCTGGCATGGGGCAAGCTGGAATTTTGTAGCATGGGGTGCATATTATGGGATGCTTTTGCTTGTTGAAAAGTATGTTTTGGGTAAATATTTAAAATGTCTGCCCGATATAGTCCGGCATATCTATTGCATGTTTTTTGTTATGCTTGGCTGGAATTTGTTTGCGTTTGATGATATGAGATCCGGCCTGGAATTTATGAAAGCATTGTTCGGTATGCATGGGCAGAATCTTTTGAACAGAGAAACGATTTATCTTTTATATAATCATATATTTCTGCTTTTTATGTGTATTTTCGGAAGTACAGAGCTGCCGGGGCGTATTGGAAAATGGTTTTGTGGAAGGCTTTCAGAAAAACGAATTATACAGTCGATTTTAAAAAATGGATATTATATTTGTGTTTTCATTTTGTCAATTGCATGGCTTGTGGATGCCTCCTTTAATCCATTCTTGTATTTTAGATTCTGAAAAGAGGTGTGGGGAAAGTGGATTTAAAAAAGAATAGGTGGCAGCCATGGCTCACGGCGCTCATATTCTGCATATTGATATTTGGATTTACAGTGGTAACGTTGATAAAGTCTCCATTGGAATTTTCGGAAACGGAAAACCGGGTGCTGGCACAAAAGCCGGAGGTAAAGTCGGAAGCAGTGATGAATGGAAAATTTGGAGCAGAATACGAAAAATATCTCACAGACCAGTTTGTGTTTAGGGATGATTGGATAGGTTTGAAAACTTCAGTGGAAAAATTGCTTCTGAAAAGAGAAAGCAAGGATATTTATTTCGCGGAGGACGGATATTTTATTGAAAAGCATACAGGCTGTTTTACGACAGACATGGCCCGGAGAAATATAACGGCATTGACACAATTTATAGAGAAATATAACGAACAGTTTGGGACAGGACATATGACAATAATGGTCATACCAAATGCGGTAGATATTCTACAGGATAAACTGCCGCCTTTCGCCGGTCCCGGCGGCGGAATGAAATATCTTGAGGAATTGGCAAAGGCATTGCCGGAAGATGTTTGGTTTGACGCGGCATCGATTTTGAACCAGCATAGGGATGAAGAGCTTTTTTACCGCACTGACCATCACTGGAAAACACTTGCGGCTTTTTATGTATATCAGGCCTGGGTCAAGGAACAGGGCTATACTTTTCCAAATCTTGGTGACTACAAAATACGGACAGTAACGGATGATTTTCAGGGAACGGTACAGTCAAAGCTGGGCATACAGACTGCTGGAGATACGATTGAATTGTTTTTTTCACAAAATGCAGGTTCTTATGTTGTACAAAAGGACGATTCCATCGGGTACAGTATTTATAATTATACTGCGTTGGATACGAAGGATAAATATGCTGTTTATTTTGGCGGGAATGAAGCATTTCTAAAAATAAGAACAGAAAAAGACAATGGACGCAAAATTTTGGTGATTAAGGATTCGTACGCCAATTGTTTTATTCCCTTTATGCTGGAAGAATTTCAGGAAATAGATGTCCTTGATTTGAGATATACCAATGAGAGATTGAGCAATCTGATTGAAAAAGGCGGATATACAGATTTGCTGATTTTATATAATGTTTCCGGATTTGCGGAAGACATGAGTGTTATGAAATTTACGAATTAGGAGGCTGGGTTATATATGAAAAAAATAATGTATTTTATTTTAATTTTTGCGATTTTTCTTTCTATGACAGGATGTTCAAAAAAGCAATCACTCGAGACAGGTAAGGCGCCTGATGATATGGTGGAAGCTATAACAGAAAGTCAGACCGGGCTTCCGGAATTGCGGCAGATAACTTCGAAAGATGAGGATTTTGCGGTCTGGCTGTCCGATTATTATTTAATTGAAGCAGAACAGGTTGAGGATGGAACAATTTGTTACGCGGACGGCGTGGAAGCCAGTGAAATTGCGGTATTGGTACTGGGAGAAGAGAAAGACAGCAAAGAGGTTCAGGAGGCTTTGAAAGAGTATATCCGGAACCGGGCAGGCGTTTTTGAAGGATATGCACCGCAGCAGGCCGCTTTGGCGCAGGGTGGGATTGTCGTTTCAAATGGCAGATATATTGCTTTATTGATCTGTGAAGATACAGCAGCAGCCAAAGCAGCATTTTTAGATTGTTTTGATGAAAATGGGGAAAGTGAACCAGAGTCTCAGACGGCAAAGGATGTTTATGATTCTGCTGCAGTTTTGCAGGCATGGAAGTCGGGGGATGATTCGGATTTGTCCGAACTGAACCGGAGCATTTTGAGTGCTGCAAAAGATGTGATTCAAGAAGAAATTGACAATGGCATGAGCGACTATGAAAAAGAACTTGCTATTCACGATTGGATTACCGGATGGTCAAATTTTGATTATAGTGTTTTAAGTCGTTCTTCATCGGAAGGATTCAGAGAACGAAGTGACACACCCTATGGCGTTCTGATAGACCGGTCGGCAATGTGTCACGGTTATTCTTCTACTTTTCAATTGTTTATGGATATGCTGGAGATTGAATGTATGACGGTCTATGGGACGCCTGGAAGTAACGGGGTGCAGCATTCCTGGAATATGGTAAAGCTGGACGGAGAATGGTACTGTGTGGATACGGCCTGGGATGACCCTATTGGCGGGAGTCCGGGCCACACCTATTTTAATGTGACAAGTGCAAAGTTGAAAAGAGGCAGTATTCATCGCTGGGATGAGAATGCTGTGCCGGAAGCGAACGGTACAGCCTATGCTTATGGCAGGCATTAAAGGATGGTAGATTGTAATGGAAAAAGTTCTGGATAAAATTAATACACCTGGAGATTTGAAAACCTTATCAAGAAGTGAGCTGGCGAGGTTATGTCAGGAAATCCGGGAACAAATGATCCGACGGCTTAGCGTGACGGGCGGTCATGTGGGGTCAAATCTGGCAGTTATTGAGATTACGGCAGCTTTGCATTATGTTTTTGATTCTCCCGTTGACAAAATCGTTTTTGATGTGTCCCATCAATGTTATACACATAAATTATTGACTGGGCGAAAGGCGGCCTATACGGATCCGGCTCATTTTTTTTCAGTCAGTGGTTTTATGAATCCTGATGAGAGTGAGCATGACATATTTTCTATTGGTCATACATCAACGGCAATCAGTCTTGCTTGTGGACTGGCGAAGGGGCGGGACTTACAGGGGAGGATGCACAATGTTATTGCGTTGGTCGGTGACGGCGCTTTGAGCGGTGGAGAAGCTTTTGAAGGACTTAATAATGCAGCGGCTTTGGAAAGCAATATCATTGTTATAATCAATGACAATGATATGAGTATTGCGGAAAATCATGGTGGTATATATCAAAATCTCAAATTACTCCGGGAAACGGAAGGCAGGGCAGAATGCAATTTTTTTCAGGCACTGGGCTTCGAATATTTTTTTATTCGGGACGGTAATGATCTGAATCAAACTGTGGATGTTCTGGAAAAGGTAAAAGATACGGACCATCCGGTGGTCATTCATATGTGTACGGTTAAAGGAAAAGGATATCGATTTGCAGAACGGGATAAAGAAATCTGGCATTATATGGAGCCTTTTAATATTGATACGGGAAAGCCATGTCATAAAACAGAGCCGGTCGAGACTTATGAATCTCTGACAGGCAAGTACTTGATGGATAAAATGAGAAAGAATCCTAATGTTACAGTGATCACTGCCGGGACACCCAAAATCGTAGGATTTGGAAAAGCGTTAAGAGAGAAATTTCCAAAACAATTTGTAGATGTGGGAATCGCTGAGGGGCATGCAGTTGCCTTTTCATCCGGCATTGCGAAAAACGGAGGCAAACCGGTGTTTGGCCTCAGCAGTTCATTCCTTCAAAGAGCATATGATCAGTTGTCACAGGATTTGGCGTTAAACCATAGTCCGGCAGTTATTCTGGTGTTTTTCGCGGGAATATCTCAGGGGAGCCAGACACATATGGGGATTTTTGATATTTCTCTTGTTAGGAATATTCCAAATATCATTTATCTGGCTCCAACCTGTAGAGAAGAGTATCTTAGCATGCTGGAATGGGGAATTTGTCAGACGGATTATCCGGTGATGATCCGGGTGCCGGGAATCGAGACGGTAACCAGAAATGCAGAGCTGCTTCTTGAGTATGGTTATCCTGCAAGATATGAAATTGTGAAGTACGGAACGACAGTAGCCATTCTGGCACTTGGAAAATTTTTTGAGTTGGGCATACGTGTGGCAGAGAAATTGAAAACGGAGCATGGGATTTACGCAACACTGATTAATCCTCGATATATTTCCCAGGTGGACGAGGAGGTGCTTCGGGCGCTGCCGGAACAGGGACACAGACTGGTGGTTACTTTGGAAGATGGAGTAGTTGACGGTGGCTTTGGAGAGCAAATAGCGGGCTTTTATGGAAAATCGTCAATTCAGGTGTTAAACTTTGGAGCAAAAAAAGAATTCGTCGATTATGTAGAGGCAGCAGAACAATATAATAGATATCATCTTACGGCGGAGCAGATTGTTTTTGATATTCATGAGACACTTTCTGCCTTGAGTTGAACCCGGGCATCGGAACAGCAGTGATAATTTTAAGGATTAAGAAATTGGGCGGCCGCATTATGGCCGCCTGTTTTTAGTATTTATTTCCTGTTTTTTAATAAATCGATTACCTGAAGTACAATATTTATTTCCTGTTCATTTAAATCGCTGACATCAATGGTTTTTATTCGTTTCAAACCTAAAAGGTAATCTGTAGATACATGAAAAATACGGGCAAAGCTGATCAAAACACCATAAGACGGATAGCGATTACCGGATTCATAGGAGTAAATTGTCCGTGGTGCTACACAGGCCATGGATGCAAGCTGTTTTTGAGTCAGATTTTGTTTTGTCCGCAGTGTTTTTATTTTCCGACCAAGATCTATGATCATTAATATCACCTTCCTTTACAATTATCTGTAAATATCTTAAAATAAAAGGGAGTGAGGGGAGTGCTATGACAGAGAATAATATAGTTCGTCAACATATGAAAATTATAGGTCGGGTACAGGGTGTTGGATTCAGATATCGTGCCCGATATGCAGCCAGCAATCTGGGTGTGACCGGATGGGTAAAAAATGAATGGGACGGCAGTGTGGAATTAGAAGCTCAGGGAACGATTGAGCAAATTCATCAGATGTTGAAAACCATCAACCAGAGTCCGTATATTCGGATTGAATGGATAGACAGAAAGGAAATGCCGATTAATTTGCACGATACAGGATTTCATATTCGATAAAAGAGGTTTAATGTCAGTATAGGAAAAGCTGTCGGAGACAGGATTGATTGAAAATTCTCCGGCAGCTTTATTTTTTATGTCGGTTTTGTAACAAACAAAATATACATCATTTTTATAGATGTGTCAAGGAAGAAGGGGCGTTAAATGAGGGGTACTGAAAATGCAGGAAACACTGTAACGGAATTTTTCCTGAGCGACATGGATATTTACGCATATTGTGTTATGTTTTTTGCGGCTTTAACAAAATTCAGTACATCATTTGGCGCATCTAGGCTGTAGAGCAGACCATAAGGAATACTGTATTCCCAGTGAACGGGAATGGAAATAAGGCCAGGGTGTACATCCTGCCAACATTCAATGGTAAGAAGGACCTTTCCTGTTTCAGCGCAGCGGTTAAAGACAGAGAGATCATAGAATGGCGGCGTGTCTTCAATCTGAATTTTCGGATGATTTTTCTCTAAATCATTTCGGATAAAATCATTTGTTCCCGAATCGCCGCGCTGCACCATCATCAATGTTTCTCCATATAAATCTTCAATGTCGATACAGTTTTTTTGAGCAAGCCGATGTTCCCGTGATACCGCAATCATCTTTTTGTATCGGCCGAGCTGCTGGAAATTACACCGTGAAAGCCATTCTTTTGAGTCGCATACACCAATAAGAAAATCAAATTTCTCTCCTAACTTTTCAATTTCTGAAAGTATACCCTCGTGATTGTCCTCAAAAGGGACAAGGTGCAGTTTATATTCAGGGAAATCTTTATTTACACGATACCATAAATCCATAAAAGGCTTTGCAGGATTCAGTAAAGATGTGCCCACACAAAAAGTAGTGTCATTGGCATGAAGGGCCGCTTTGGCACTGGAAATGGACTTTTTGGAATAGTCTATCAAAAATTTGGCGTCGCGATAGATCATCGATCCGGCTTCGGTTAAATGAATTCCTGCCGGGGAGCGTTCGATGAGTTTTAGGTTTAAATGATTTTCCAGAGAATTCATCTGTTTCATAACGGCCGTGGGTGAAATATATAAAGCTTCTGCCGCTTTTGTAAAGCTGCCATAGTCAGCAACGGCAATAAAGGTATCCAGAAGTGGATTATACATAACAGACCTCCAATAGAAAATATATAAACTTTTAGTTTATACGATGATAACATATCGGAGATTCAGCGTCAAGAGCGGTAGTGTTATAATAAAATCACTCAAAGGAAAATGGAGGCGTTTAAAATGTCAAAAAAACTAGTCGCTTTTTATTCAAGAGCGGATGAGAATTATGTCAATGGCATGATAAAAATATTGGATATCGGGAATACAGAGGTGGCGGCAAGTATTATCAAAGAGTTGACAGATGCGGATATGTTTAAAATTGAGCAGATACAGGCGTATTCAAAAGATTATAATGAGTGCATTGCACAGGCCCAGTCAGACCAGAAACGTGATGCCCGGCCGGAGCTTAAATCTTATCCCGAGAGTATTGACGGCTATGACATGATCTATCTGGGATTTCCCAATTATTGGAGTACTATGCCCATGGCGGTATTTACATTTCTGGAGCATTTTGATTTCAGCGGTAAAATTATTAAACCTTTTTGTACCCATGAAGGCAGCGGTATGGGAAGCAGTGTAAATGATATTAAAAAACTGTGTCCTGGGGCCAGGGTGGAGAAGGGCCTTGCCATTCATGGCAGCAGTGTAAATCGTTCAAAAAGAAATATAGAAGAGTGGATATAAAGGAGGATTCATTTATGAAGCCAAAGGAAATGAGCGTATTCCCTGTGGGGGATTCCAATGCCATGTTTGCAAAGTATTTTGTCGGGCAAAGTTATCTGAATATGCTTTCAACGGAGCAGGTGGTCATCGGCAATGTGACCTTTGAACCCGGATGCCGTAATAACTGGCATATACATCATTCAGAGAAGGGCGGCGGACAAATTCTTCTTGTGACTGCAGGTGAAGGCTGGTATCAGGAGTGGGAACAAAGGCCAAGAAAGTTAAAACCGGGAGATGTGGTGCATATTCCGGCCGGTGTAAAGCATTGGCATGGCGCTGCGGCGGATGCTTGGTTCCAGCATTTGGCAATTGAGGTGCCGGGAGAGAATTGTAGAACAGAATGGTGTGAGCCGGTGGATGATCAGGAATATAAAGCATTGAGAGAAGAAGTGTAAGGCACGGCAAAAGAAGTCCGGGAGGAAACAGCAGAATGAAAACCTTTATTGACAGAACAGTGCCAAGGTATACGGAGATCAGTAATAAAGATTTTTATTTTATCATGACCGCGGCAGATACTGAAAAAGCCAATTTAGAACGCACCAAGGAGGCGTTTCGCGGCTTTACGGAGGATTGCCTTGAAGGGGCCAGAGAAGCGGGGCTTATCTATGGAACAGGCGCATGGCAGGTTGGCGAGATTAAGGATACGCCAGCCTACGATGAAGCCTATGAGATGGGGAAAAGGATATAGAAAGATTGCAATAGGATGCCTTGTGCAGTTCGATTGATACGAATTGCCAGGGCATTTTTTGATTAGTAAATTGAAAAGCTGAGAGGACAAGATGGATATTTTTGACTAATGCTACGCAAAGTAGCAAAAAAATTTCAATGTAAATTGCAGTTTCTTGTGCTTATAGGTGCGATTTTCTATAATTAAGCTATAAAAAAGGAGGTCATGAGTATGACATTTGCAGAAAAATTAAAATCACTTCGCAGGCAGTTGGGAATGTCTCAGGAAAAGCTGGCAGAGAAGCTCGGCGTATCCAGGCAGGCAATCACAAAATGGGAAACCGATGGGGGGATTCCGGATATTGAAAATATTATGGCGATTTCCGGCCTTTTTAATATATCGATTGATGAACTTCTCTCCAATGAGAAAGGCGTAAAGAATCAAACGGACTTTCGTTTTGAAAGTGTTATGGAGTACGACATTGATGAAGCGAAACGCTATGATATGAAGTTCGGCGGAGCGAATACCCTTGTGATATCTGGCTATGACGGTGAAAAAATCCGCGTTCGGATGGCTTCTAATACACTGTCAACACTTCAGAGTGATTTTAAAATAAAGATTGATGATATCAGAAGACGTATTGACGTGGATGTGAGCCGCAAAAATGGTATGACGGAAGCCGCTGCAAAGGAAGCTGTAACCATCTTTGTACAGATTCCGAATCTATATATCGGGAAAATCGAGGCGGCAGTCAATGCAGAGAATATTGAAATAAGATCGTTGGAATGCAGCAGCATCGAACTGGATATAAAAGCCCAAAATCTTATTTTAGACGGTGTGATTGGGACTGTGGAGATAAACTGCAATATGGATATGGATATTGTTTGCCGCTCATTAAGCGGTGCGGTTGAAGTTAACCAGATTTCTTCAACGTCAAGAATATGTGTGCCGGGAGATGCAGAATTTGCCGTTGTTGTCAAAGGAATTGGCACAAGTATATCCTATGAGAAGGACGGTAAGAAGACAGAAGCTTTTGATACGCCTGAGGCCGATAATGTAATTGAGTTAAATGGGATAAAGAGCGAACTCGTAATCTGGCGGTAAAATGAGTTGGAGAATAGAGAGCGTTCAAACTTATGATAATGTTGGAAAGACTGCCAGTGATATGGAAATTCTTGAGAATCCGGAAAAGCCAGAACGTACAAATAAGAAAAAGGAACAGTCGGAAACATTGTTGGATGTTCTACAGGATGAAAAGGCAAGTAAATATTCTGGTGGCATGTGTCATAAGACACAGATTAATTTGACACACAATTCCAATCACATTGAAGGCAGTCATTTAACATACGACCAGACAAGATATATCTTTGAAACCGATATAATCGGTATAGAGAATGAAATTCTCAACGTGGATGATGTGATTGAGACCGCCAACCACTTCTGCTGCATTGATATGATTATTGATTACGCTAAAGCTATATTGATTGAAAAGTTTATTAAAGAGTTTCATTTGATTAAAAAAAAACGGAACCAGTGACTCCAGGAAAGGCTGATTTGTTGTGGGTGACTACAAAAAATGCCAAATGAAGTCGGTGGCATGGATACAGCCTTACAGGAAGAAGTTGCCAGTAAAATAAAGGCGCTATTGACGGAGTATAATTTCAAGGAAGAAAAAACTTTTGAGGATATTTAGGACTTCCATGTAAAGTTTGATCGAATCCATCCATTTCAAAATGGTAATGGTTGTGTCGGAAGACTTATTATGTTTAAGGAGTGCTTGAAATATAACATTGTTCCGTTTATTATCAAGGATATCTTGACTATTTCAGGATTGCATATTAAGCGAATGGCAGTATGGCAGATGAAAAAAGTGGCAGCTTGATCTCGATTAATATATCCGGCAGGGAGAACCTGATCAGACTGAAAAAAGCGAGGTTTGGCAGATAGCCATTGTTTTGCAGCAGGTGGATTGTATGCAGACATCTGATTATCTTCTGGATACGGTCAAAGAGCATATCGAGGGGAAAACTAGTATCAAAGAAGTCCAGCAGAGAATTTATACTTATTATGAAGAGCAGGTTGATAATTCGGTTCAAAGTGTAATTAAAGATGTTTCAAAGTGCAAAATTTGCACTTTGGATTGCCCCTTTAGATGAATTGGTAATTCTTAAAATGATGATAGAAAATCTGAATATTACGCAGAAGGATTTGGCAAAAAGGATTGAAAAATCAGAGAGGACTGTGAAAAACAAGGTTGCATCGTTGAAAGAAAAGGGATATATACGGAGAATGAATGGAAAGCGAAATGGTAAATGGGAAGTGTTGGTTGAGTTCGATTAATAGCATTGGCTTATATTATGTTAGATATGGCCAGTAACAAAGAAAATGAAATGTTGTAGAAACACCGAAAATTCAAGGAAAAACCTAAAATTAGGGGAGTTTAAACGTATGATAAAAGTAGTATTCGTCTGCCACGGCAGGATGTGGCAGTTTGATGGGATTCCTCTGATTTAGGCGGATTATGAGATTAAGTGGACGATTTTTACAACGGGTTTACAACTTTTGAAGGAAGTCCCGATGCGATAAGTATTTTGTAACATATAGAAGCGGAGAAAATTTTTCTGATGCAGGTAAAAGTAGATTTAGAAGATGTATGCAAAAAGGAATACATATATTTAGATTGGAATGTAATAAAATATATCAAGGAGCCTAGAAATCAAAATATAATTTTGGATGAAACTTTTAGGAAAATAGTCGAAGAGACTAGAAGTAAGTATGTTTATCCATATAGTGAAGCACATCTTATGGATAGAGCTCATAATTACAAAGAAGAATATAAAAAATATATTTTGAATGATTTGTATTTTTTTGAGAATATTAGTCAAGGATATGGTTTGGCCTTGAAACAAGGTACAGATGAATTAAATGTAATTAAATATTCTGTAGTAGAGGCCTTTGAAAATGTATTGCATAGAAAGAGGCAGGAAATAGATTTTTCTAAGTATATGCCTTATATGCAGCCTATGAATATTGATGTTAATTGTATTGAAGAAAATTCTCTGTTTTATAAGGCATTTCAAGATACAAATGGGTATTGTGATAAAGAAATTTTTGATGAAATTGCCAAAAAATAGTTTTGGAGTCTTTTACGGATATTAATATTTATAAAAAGTTCCGGATAGCCTTTAATGATAAAGAGGATGATTTAATTAATAGAGAAACGGTAAATGCTCAGTATTATGGACAAATCAAATGGCATTTTCACAAATTAAAAAAAGCCTTGGAATTGCAAGGAAATGAGGAGAGATTGGCTGAAAGGTGGAAAGAAGCTGTGACGGAAGCTTTATCTTTATATTTTGAACCAAAAGATATACAGATATCAGATTTAATGTCAGTATCATATTGTTTGTTGGATTTGCATAGTGATTTTAGCGAAAAATTGAAGAAGAATAAAAATACTTTAGATAACGTTTATCGTGATAGCAAAAATATTTGGTATGCTTCTCAAGCAAAATATTTTATTACTGAAGATGCGGCTACAAGAAAAAAGGCAAAATTTATTTATAGAGTGTTTGATAAAAAAGTAAAAGTATGGAGTATGCAAGAATTTGTCAATAATATATGGATATCTAAATGATAAGGCGTATATTATGATAAATATAAGGTGGATGGTTTAGAAAGATGGATTTTGGTAAGGGCGGGGTGTCCGATCCCGCGGCGAGCGAAGCGTAAGCCGCTGGATTGGACTAGCCTGTGTTGGATTGGCGTTAGCCAATCCAACTTGTAACCCCAGATATCTAACAGTGGGGTACAAATATAATAGGAAACAGTATCAAAAAGTCTCGAAACACTGATTATACAAGGCTTTGGACTACTTAATAAGGTGTGTGACATTTGGCAGAAATGTCACATGGTTATTGTTTTTCAATCGAACGGCGTATATAATTGTCCTTAAATCAAAAGAGAGGTGGTTTAGGTGAAACTCTGCATTGCTTTATCTGGAATAGTTAAATAGGCATTATTCAAATTGACAGGAGGATTTTAAATGACTATTCCAGTAAAACAGATTTATCCCCGTACAGGCGATAAAGAAACAATTTATTTGAAACATGTAATCACGAATCCCAATATAACGGTTGGAGATTTTACAATGTACAATGATTTTGTAAATGACCCGACGTTATTTGAGAAGAACAACGTACTATATCACTATCCGATA
>Ga0129308_1002712_pt1 | contig 14237 bp, 14 predicted proteins | sample L827metagenome_FD_94440 | JGI IMG/M metagenome (GOLD analysis project Ga0129308, IMG submission 94440) | Ring-tailed lemur group fecal microbial communities from Wisconsin, USA - L827 metagenome | ecosystem: Host-associated > Mammals > Digestive system > Large intestine > Fecal | place: USA...
ATTCTTCTTACTTCTTTAGAATATGTTCCATCTTCTTCATGAGCATATAATGGTGATTCTATTTTTACACCCTTATTCCCCTTATACATTCCTTCAATTAAAAAAATATGCGACTCTTTATTAATTTTAGGATAAACAAATCTCATTCTTTTTGGTTCTATATCATATTTCTGCATATAATTGATAATTTCTATCATTCTATCAGGTCTATGTACCATAGCAAATCTACCTTTATTATCTAATATCATTGCAGCAGATTTAATGATTTCTTCTAAATTTATTTTGATCTCATGGCGAGCAATTTGTAAATATTCATTTTCATTAACATTACTTTTCTCTCCTACTTTAAAAAATGGAGGATTACATACAACCAATTTTACTTTTTTAGCATTTTGAACATAGTTTTTTATATCATCATGAATTATTTCAATTTGATTTTCCAAATGATTAAGTGTAATATTTTTATTTGCAAGTTCAACGGCTTCCTTTTGTATTTCTACTCCTATCATTTTTTTATCAGTTCTTCGAGATAATAATAATGGAATAGCTGCATTATTTGTACCAAAATCAACTATTTCATTCAAATCTTTATTAAGAGTACAAAAGTTGGCTAATAAAACAGTATCCAAAGAAAAGTTAAACATATCTTTCCTTTGGATAATTTTCATATTCTCATAAGCTAATAAATAATTAATGACTTCTTTGTTCATTATGTAAATCCTTTGGTGGTAATTTTTTTATTTCATTTAAATTTACAAAAGAAATATTACCATCATAATCAATTTTAACAAGATCACTAATGATATTTAAACCAACTACTTTGACAATTTTATTATCATATTTTACTCTTGAACCAATCTTTGGAAAACGTTGTTTTTCATTTGTATAAGTTTCATCTTCATATTTTAAACAACATAATAATCTTCCACAAGAGCCTGATATCTTATCAATATTAATAGCAAGCATTTGATTTTTTGCCATATTAATAGATACACCATCAAACTCACCAAGAAAAGATGCACAACAAAGAGGTAAACCACATGAACCAATTCCACCAACTATTTTTGATTTATCTCTTGGTCCAATTTGTCTTAACTCTATTCTGCATTTAAACACACTTGCTAATTCTTTTAATAACTCTCTGAAATCAACTCTACTTTCTGAAGTATACATAAATATAACTTTTGAAGCATCAAGAGTATATTCACAACTTACTAAGTGCATATCTAAATCATATTCTTTAACAATATCTTTACAAATTTCAAATGATTTTTCTGCCTTTGTTTTATTAAAAAGATGAATATCAATATCAGCTCTATTTGCTTTTCTTTTGATTTTCTTTAATTCAGTATCTAAATTAAACTCTGAAATATCTTTCAATTCCGTAATTAATTCACCTAATTCAAGACCACGTATCGTTTCAACTACAACTTTATCACCTTTATGTAAATCTAAATGTGTAGAAAAGTAATATGATTTACCAACACTATTAAATCTGATACATGCTAATCTTTCTTCCATAATTTCTCCTTTCTATATTCTATACATCAAACTATCCATAAGCATAGGAACATTTGCATTCGTTTCTAACAAATATTCAGCATTAAGGACTAATTCAATTTTCTTTATAATATTTTCTTCTTGATCATTTACTTTTTCAAATAAACTTTTGTATGAAGGATATGTTAAGGACATATTTTGTTTCACGTGAAACAAATCTCTTAATCCTAAAACAAGCATATTCAAAAATAATTTAATATCTTCCTTCTTATTATATTTTTTTAATAAATGAGTTTCAACATTAATTAATAGATTTTCTCTATGAAAGTATAAATCTTCAATAAAATGATATACTTCTAATTTTAAATCATCAAACATTTCAGATTCAATATATTTTTCACATTCATCATATGTACTAAATAATTCAGTTAAAATATTAATATCATCATTTAATAAATCTTTCTTTTTTAACTGTTCAATTAAACTTTTTTTTGAATTTGGCAACAATTGAATAATTTGACATCTGGATTGTATAGTAGGTAAAACTCTATTCATATTTTGACAAGTAAATATTGCATAAACTTCTTCTGTTGGTTCTTCAAGAATTTTCAATAATCCGTTCATAGCTTCTACTGTTGAATTTTCAATATTTTCCAATAGATATACTTTTGCCTTTCCTTCTAATGAAGATTTAGAAAATTGTTCTTGAATATATTCTATTTTACCTTTCTTTATTGTTTCCTCTTTTCCATTAGCATAAATAAGATCACCATAATTATGATTATCTATTCGTTGACAATCATTACATTGATTACAAGCTAATAGTTCATGTTCACATATTAAAGATTTTGCTATGAAATGAGCGGCTAAACTGCTATTCTTTCCTACTAATAAAAAGGCATGTGGTATTCTTTTAGATTGAAAACAATGAGATAAAATTTTATAAAAAATAGGTTGTTCAAATTGAAAATTTTCTATTAAACTCATAAAACTTCTTTAATTTTTTCAATCACCTGATTGAAAACTCCTTCAATATTTTGACTAGCATCAATTTTGACAATACGATCATTATATTTATCACAAATATAGAGATATCCTTCATAGACCTTTTGATGAAATTCAATTGCTTCAAGATCAAGTCTATTGACTTCTCTATCTTTATTTTCATTAATTCTTTTTAATCCATCTTCTGGTTTGATATCAAAGAAAATTGTTCGCTTTGGTAAAATATGTTCTGTTGCAAACAGATTCATTTCATATACTTGATCTATTCCGATTCCTCGAGCCAAGCCTTGATAAACTAATGAACTATCAATAAAACGATCACATATAACAATACAATTATTTTCTAAAGCCGGAATTACTTTTTCAACTAAGTGTTGTCTTCTGCTTGCTGCATATAACAATGCTTCTGTCTTACTATCCATATGAGTATATTTAATATCATGAATAATATCTCGGATTTTTTCAGCAATTTCAACACCACCAGGTTCACGTGTTAAAACAACTTGATAGCCTTCATTTTCTAAATGATTTTTAACCAATTCAGCAATTGTTGTTTTTCCACTGCCTTCTCCACCTTCAAATGTAATAAAAATTCCAGACACATTAACACCTCATTCCACATTCTATTATATAAAAAAACAAACAAGATATAAAGGATTATTTACATACCAATTTATAACAGCAATTGTAACACAATACATAAAATAAATCCAAATATATCAAAACAGGAGATCATAATAATACTAAATAAATTAATACCAATTGTTATATGTGTTATTGGTTGTAATAAATTAAAAAGTAATATAATTAATATTGACATAAAAATTCTTATTAATATTTTTATCAAAAAAATCACCTCATAAAATTATATGAGGTAATTACATTTTCTTTCTTCCTTCTAAAGATTTCAATAGAGTTAATTCATCTGCATAATCTAAATTGCTTCCCATAGGTAAACCATTAGCAATACGTGTTGCAGATACATTTTGTTTTGCAAGTAATTTTGCTAAAAACAATGCTGTTGTTTCTCCTTCTCTTGTAGGATTGGTTGCAATAATGACTTCTTTAATATCATCATTTAATCGATCAAACAATGTTTGAATATTTAATTCATCAATTGTTTTTCCATCCATAATAGACATTGTTCCATGTAGAACATGATATAATCCATGATATTCTTTTAATTTTTCCATAGCAAATACATCTTTAGGAGATTCAACAACACAAATTGTTGTTTGATCCCTAGTTTTATCTTTACATATATCACAGTATTCATCTTCACATATGTGACCACATTTTTTACAATATTTAATATTTTCTTTAAAATCAACTATAGCCTTAGAAAATCTTTGAACTTGTTTATCATCCATTTCTAAAACATGATATACCATTCTTTCAGCACCTTTGCCACCAATTCCCGGTAACATCTTAAAACATTCAACAAGTTCTTCAAATGATTGAGGATATTCCATTATAAGAACGCTGATACATCAACGCCATTAGTTACTTTGTTCAATGTATCATCCTTTTCTTGACTTACTTTTTGAATAGTTTCATTCAAGGTCACTATAATTAAATCTTGTAAAATATCTTTATTTTCAATATTAAGCATCTGATCACTTATATTTAACTCTACAATTTCTAATTTTCCATTTATTTTTCCTTTGATAGCTCCTTGCTGTCCATCAAAATCAAAAGTCTTTTCTTCAAATTCTTTTCTTACTTTATTGACTTTTCTTTGCATTTGTTGTGCTTGTTTCACCAATTGATTAAAATTCATATTTAATCCTCCTTAAATTCCACAATATTGCCAAATATTTCTAATGCAAACTTTTGAGCTTCGTTGAGATCAATCATATCTAAATTTTTACCATCTATATGTTTTAAAGTAATTTCATGTGGTTGTGGTAGTTGTCCAGCTTTCTTTAATTCAATAAAATGACTTCTCATCTTAATCCATTCATCTTGTTGAATAGCAATAAACTTGTATTCATTACCTAAAACTTCTGCTAAAAATGAACTTAGTTGTTTATAATTCTTATAATAATTAACAGCATTCACAGCAGGTTGGAATTCAAAAGCAATAATCAATCCACCTTTACAAGCAGCTACAGCTGTTCCATCACATAGCATAGAAGCACTTTTAGCAGTATTTAAATTAGCTAAATAACGCTTAATAATAGGCCATCTTTCTTGAATACTTTCTAAAATTTTTCTATTTGCTTGAACCAATATATTCATAATATCTGCTGAATCTACTAAAATATCATCTGAAACTGTTTCTTCTACTTCTTCTGATTTTTCAAATTCAAAAGTAGGTATATCTTCTTCTATAATATCTTCTTCAATGATTGGATCTTCTATAGCTTCAATATTTTCTTCTTCTATTTGAATATCTTCTTCTTGGATATTTTCATTTGAAACCACTTCTTTATTATCCATAACAGATTTTTCTTCTTCCTCTATAGGTTGAATAGACTCTACTTGAATAATTTTTTCTTCTTTAACATGATTACAAATTTTTAAAATAGCTAATTCAAAATAAATAGATGGATTAATAACCTTTGCATATTTTTCACTTGCATCCATCAATATATCAATAAATTCAAATGCTTCTTCACATGAAATATAAGGTACTATCAAATCAAGATAATACTTTGATAAAACAAATAATATAGAAGTATCTTGAGTATTGCGATAAATAATAATATCCTTTAAAATATCTACCAAATCCAATGTTAAACGTTTGATATCTATTCCACTGTTTTTCATATTTTCAAGAGTTTCTAATGATGATTTCATATCTTTACTCAACATTAATTTTATAAAATCAATCTTTTTATCTAAAGATAGAATCCCGTATATCTGATTTACATCTTGAACAGTCAAATGTTGATCATTATAAGCCAAACATTGTTCTAAAATAGATAAAGCATCACGCATTCCTCCATCAGCAAGTTTTGCAATCATTTCTAATGCTTCATCATCACATGTATATTTTTCTTGTTTAACAATAACTTTCATTCTTTTTACTATGTCTTCTAAACTTAATTTCGTAAAATCAAATCTTTGACATCTTGAAATAATTGTTGGTAATATTTTATGTGGCTCTGTTGTTGCAAGAATAAAGATAACATGAGATGGTGGTTCTTCTAATGTTTTCAAAAGAGCATTAAAAGCCCCTGGAGACATCATATGAACCTCATCAATAATATAAACTTTATATTTTCCTTGAGTCGGTGCATATTTAACTTTTTCAATAAGATTTCTAACTTCATCAACCCCATTATTACTTGCAGCATCTATTTCAACAACATCAGGATGAATACCTTGAGTAACTTGAATACAATTTTCACAATGATCACAAGGTTTATTTTCTTCAGTACAATTAACTGCTTTTGCTAATAATTTTGCAATAGTTGTTTTCCCAGTTCCTCTTGGACCACAAAATAAATAAGCATGAGCAATCTTATTTTCCTCTACTGCATGTCTTAATGTTGTAATAATATGTTCTTGTCCTGCTACATCCTCAAATTTTTGTGGACGATAGACTCTATATAATGTTTTATATGCCATAATACCAACTCCTTTGTCAATTATAGCATATTTTATCCTAAAGAAAAAAGATATCTTTCAATATCTTTTAAACGAAATCATCTAATAACATAACAATATCAAGAAAAATATTAATAAAGTCTAAATATATTTCTAAAGCACTCATCATTGCCATTGAAGGTAATGCCTCAATAGAAGATTCCATATAATATGTTTTGATTTTCTGCATATCATATAAAGTTATTCCAGTAAACAAAGCAAGATCTATAAAAACAATACCATAATATAATAGTGGTGCTTGAATAAAAAATAATATAATATATCCAATAAGGAGTATTGATAAAGCATATAAACTTATACGTCCAATTTTTGAAAAATCATATGTTGTATGTGTGGAAATCGTATAAAGTAATCCAAAAAATGCAAAAGTTAAAGCAAAAGCTAAAATAGAAACTTTTGGAGCTATAGTAGCCAAAACAAAAGACATTGTTATTCCATTGATAATTGAATAAATATAGAAATACTTTTGAGCTACATCAAATGACAAGTCTAAGATTTTCTTAGACAAACGAATAACCATTATAATTTCTATGATACTACAAATAATCATAATTCCAATAGTTACTCCATTAAATTGAACATAGGTAAGAATCATTGATACAACTATAGAAGTTATTGTTGTTAATCCAATTCCAAGCATTAAATATTTGAATACATTTGATAAAAAACCTTGATAAGAAATACGTTGATTATTTTGAATATCCATAAAATATCAACTCCTTTTTATTGATTATAAAGATTTTTTTTGAACAATTTATAAATTCATTGTGTACTTTTTATGAATGTTTTCTTTTATTCATAAAATATTGTGATAATAATGATGAACATTCTTTTTCCAAAATTCCTTCTTCAATAATAGGATAGTGATTAAATTCATGTTTTTGCAAATATTGAGTCAATCCATGCCATCTTTGTCCTTTAGCACCAAAAACAACCCTAGAAATACGGCTTTGAATAATTGCTCCACTACACATAATACATGGTTCTAAAGTTGTATATAATATACAATCATCTAAATGCCATGTTTGAAGTTTTTGGCAAGCATCTCTAATTGCAATCATTTCTGCATGAGCACTAACATCATGTAATTTTTCTTTTTGATTATAACCAACAGAAATAACATGATTATTTTTTACTATAACTGCTCCAATTGGAACTTCATCACTAATGAATGCTTTTAATGCCTGTTCATATGCTAATTTCATAAATTGAATATCATCCATCATTATTTCCCCTTTAAAAAAGCCACTACACATAAACGGACATTCTTAATGCTGCTACCTTCCGGTCCTGACATGGTTCAAAGCCGCCTATTGTAATGGCAATGATTATTATAACATATAAATATGATTTGTCAAAGACTAGGATAAAAGAAAACGAATAAATAATTATATAAGATTACTTATTCGTTTTTTTTCTTTATTTAATAATATCTTTTCCACCCATATAAGGTCTTAAAACTTCAGGAATATTAATTGTTCCATCTTCATTATAATTATTTTCAATAAAAGCAATTAATGCACGTGTACTTGCAAGAACTGTATTATTTAAAGTTGCAACATAATAAGTTCCTCTTTCACCTTTTGTACGAATTCCTAAACGTCTTGCTTGTGCATCACCTAATGTAGAACAAGATCCAACTTCAAAATATTTCTTTTGTCTTGGAGACCAAGCTTCAACATCACAAGATTTCACTTTTAAATCTGCTAAATCACCACTACAACATTCAAGTGTTCTTACAGGAATATCTAAACTTCTAAATAATTCTACTGTATAAGACCACATTTTATCATACCATTCCATAGCATCTTCAGGTTTACATAAAACAACCATTTCTTGTTTTTCAAATTGATGAACACGATAAATACCACGTTCTTCAATTCCGTGAGCCCCTACTTCTTTTCTAAAACATGGAGAATATGAAGTCATAGTAATAGGTAAATCTTCTTCTTTAACAATTTGATCTTTAAATTTACCAATCATACTATGTTCACTTGTACCAATTAAATATAAATCTTCACCTTCAATTTTATACATCATAGCATCCATTTCTTCAAATGACATAACACCAGTCACAACATCACTTCTAATCATAAATGGAGGAATACAATAAGTAAATCCTTTATCAATCATAAAATCTCTAGCATAAGATAACATAGCAGAAGATAATCTTGCTATATCTCCCATTAAATAATAGAAACCATTGCCACTTGTACGTCCACTTGCATCTTTATCTAATCCACCTAATTTTGTAATAATATCAGCATGATATGGAATTTCATAATCAGGTACAAATGGATCACCATATTTTTGAATCTCTACATTTTCACTATCATCCTTACCTACTGGTACAGAACTATCAATGAAATTAGGAATTTTCATCATAACTTCTTTTAATTTAGGTGCTAATTCTACTTCTTTCACTTCTAATTGTTTTAAAGTATCAGCCATTTCTCCTACTTTTCTTTTATTAGCTTCTGCTAAATCTTTTTTACCTTCTCGCATAAATTGTCCAATTTCTTTAGATAATTTATTACGCAATGCTCTTAATTCAGATGCTTTTGTTAAAGTTTCACGATAAACTTTGTCTAATTCAACAGCTTCATCTACCAAATGCAAACGATCATGTTGAAATTTCTTTTTCATATTTTCCTTAACAGCTTCTGGATTTTCTCTTAATTTTGCTATATCTATCATTTTAACCTCTCCTTTAAATAAAAATAAAAACACCATTACAAGGGACGAATATATCGTGGTGCCACCCTATTTCATATCATACGATATCTTTATATGAGATAACGGATCAACCGAATCGATTATTTTATTGGTAGATTTCAATAATTCATTATACTTATTTTCACCAACCATAAGTTCTCTATAATAATTCCTTATTTACTTATCCAATATCGATTTGACACATTGATTATACCACAACCAAGTCATAGGTCAAATAAAAAATGAAGAACATATCATTATATTTTATTTCATACACAGATTAAACAAATAGAATATGTATTAAGATGAAGAATTTAGAAATGAAAAACTTATATTGTATACATAATAAAAAACACCCTCATATGAGAGCATTTTTTCATTATTTCTTATATATTTCTTCATCTAACATATTCTCATTCTTAGCAACAATAATAGAAGTTGCTGAATCACCTGTAACATTTAAAGATGTTACTAACATTTCTATAGGTCGATTAATCGATAAAATTAATGAATAAGCAAGTAATGCAGCATCATTAGTATATCCCATTCCAGTCAAAATAGTAAATAAGATGATAGCTCCTGCACCGGGAGCAGCAGGTGTTCCAATAGATGCAATTAATGCTAAAATAGCAATAATAGCCATTGATGTAAAGGTCACATTATAACCAGAACTTGAAGCAATAAATATTGCAGCAATAACTTGCATAATAGCTGTTCCATCCATATTAATTGTCATACCTAAAGGTAAAACAAACGAAGCAATTTCTTCACTAACACCCATTTCATTAACAGTTGTTTCTTTATTTAATGGTAGTGTTGCAGCACTTGATGAAGTAGAAAATCCAAATAAAACAACTTTAATGATCTTTTTTAAAAATGGTTTTGGATTCACTCTAGCCATAGTTAATAAATATATAGGATATGCAACAACAAGATAAATTAATAAAGCAATAACAACTGTAACCACATATGCTAAAGCAGGTTTTAAATAATCAATTCCATATGCTGCAAAAGTTCTTGTAAGTAAACAGAATATAGCAATTGGAGCAAATTTATTAATAATAAATGACAAACAAACAGATATAATATCACTTAATTCAATAAGTAATTTCTTTAAAGTTTTTGTTTTTTCTTTTAATTGATTCATAGCCAAACCAATCGAAACAGCTAAGAAAACAATAGCAAGCACACCACCATTATTTGTTAATGCACTAACAAAATTATTTGGAACAATAGATAATACAATACTTAATGGATTCGTACCGGCAGTTCCTTCTTGAATAGTTATGTTTGCAGCATCTACAGCATTAAAAGCACCAGTGCTATATACAAATGAACCAACTATTCCTGCAAATATCAATGCACATATTGTAGTCATTAAAAACGTTAAAATGGTTTTTGAAGAAATTCTTCCTAATTTTTTTGTATCAGTAATTACACAAATAGCTAAACATATAGAAACAAATACCATAGGTACAATAATTAATTGCAAAGAATTAACAAATAGTTGTCCTACAATATAGAAAATTCCAATTGCACTCGTTGCACCTTCAGCAGTTATATCTTGAAAAAAGATATTATTTATTGTATTCCATGTATCAGCTTGTCCATTAGCAATTAGATTTTCTCTTAAAAAAATACATCCTAATCCAACTAATAGTCCACAAACTAATGCTATTATCATCTTTAATGCAAGACTTTTACCTTTTTGACTTGGTTCCATAATGATCCTCCTTAAAAAAATCCCCAAATTATCAACATTATACTACATATTTTTATTTTTTCAATATGACATGAAAAAAAACTCTCAAAAGAGAGCTAATTTATTACATTTACCGTAAAAGTAGTTGATGCAACATCAGATTCATTAAGATTTTCTTCAATAATTTGACCATTAATATCAGTTAATTGAGTATGATAACTAAAATATAACGTTATTTCTGTCTTTCCTTGAGACTTTGTATTAATATAAATATCTTTACTATCCTTTAAAAATTCTAATTGACATATTCCTTTTTGACTAACACTATAACAATATCTTTTATAATTAAAATCAGTATTATAATCAAGTTTCACTTTTGATCCAACTTTTAAATTTTGATACTCTTGATCATTAACATTCAAATGAACACTATCTTTTACATTAATTTGAATTGGTTTTCTAACAACTTTTCCACCTTTATCTTTTATATAACTTATTATTTGATAAGTTCCACCTATTTCCTCGGCAATAAATTTAAGATTATTATTTGAAGAATAATAACTATAATTAGAGTCAATCATAATTTCTTTGCCAGTTTCATCATCTATTTGCATAAATTTATATTCATAGTCTTTAATTCCACCACTCCCATTAACAACAATAGAAACTTTATCTCCTAATGATGGTTGACTATTATAAGAAATAGATGATTTTAAATCACTTATACATACATAAAATTTTTTTGAAACAGATGAAACTTTTGAATGTGCATCTTTAACACTAACAGTTACTAAATAAGTTCCAGCTTCATTTGGCGGTTTATATGTAAAAGTACAAGAAGTTGAATATTTTTTATTATATATCTTTTCATTAACAGTTTTCTCGGTTGTTTGGTTAACTTTTATTTTTTTAACTTTATATACTGTATATTGATATTTATAATTTGTCTTTTTCGTTGTATATCCACCAGTTGCACTTACTGATATTTTAACTCCGTTTGACTTTTTAGAATTCTGTTTTAAATAAGTTGTACTTAAAGATATTTTAGGTTTAATTACTGAATAAATTTGAATTTTTTTAGATTTTGTTATTGTTTTCTTTTTATCTTTTACGGAAACATATATTGTATATGTTCCTGCTTTTTTTGGTGTGAAGTTTACACTTTTTGATGTTGAATAATTTTTGATAATTGTTGTTTTTCCAGATACTTTATAATAATATTTATATTTTTTAGTTCCACTACCACCACTAGCATTAGCACTTATCTTTAATGATGAATTGACATAACCATAAGATTGATTTACTTTTAATGATGTTATTTTTAGTGATGCAGCACTAACATTATGTAAAGATAGGGAAATTATCATTAAAAATGTTAAGACTATACTCATAATTTTTTTCATACTTTCACCCCACAAATGAAATATTCAAAAATTTTTTTAACTATTCAACAATAATAAATTTAATTTCATATTCATCAGATAATTGATAAGAAGATTTAATAAAAGATGTAATGACAGTTTCTACTTTGTCTTGTGCTTCATCTAACAATCCTTTTTCTATAACATTTTCTTCCATTTTATCTTTTTGATCTATCGCAAATTGATTATAATCTGTAATACTAATTTGATTAAAAATATTTTTTGTTTCATCAAATACTTCTATACTTTCTTCATCAATCTCATGTGATAATATTTGAGATTGAGGAACAGATACAGTAATTGTTTTACCACTTATTTTTACTTCTACTTGACTCATATCAATTCCAGCTTTAATTTTTCCATCATAAGATATAATAAAACTCTTTGTTGTAAAAGGAACTTTCCAACCATAAAAAGTTGCTTGATTTTCAAATTTACCCATGTTTGTATAATTATACTCAACAGTTGCCAATTCACTAATTCCTTGTATTTGTTGAGATAATAAATCACTTGTCATTTTTGTTGGTTCTTCACCACTAGGCCATAATTTACCTACAAAGAAAAAGACACAAGCAATAACAATAATAATAATTATATTTTTAAATGTTTGATTAAGATGTACTTTTCTCTTTTTTTCCTCTGCCATGTTCATCACCTATCTTCATTTTAGATAAGAATGAACTGTTTGTCAAATATTGTAGAATATATCATCATTTTATAAAACAATTTTTAAAAATAACGATATTCATCAAACCATTGTTGCCATTTTTCTTGAGATATTTCAATTGTTGAAGATTCTATTAATTGTTGAATTGCAATACTCATATCTTCTCTTTCTGTTGTTTCAATATTATCTAAATGATTGATCATTTGAATAAAATCAGCAATTGATTTTTTTATATTATCTTCAGTTTTAGACTTTTTAATTTCATGAAAGCATTTTTTATATGCTTTTGTTGCTATTTTTGCATTTTTTTCTTCCCATCCTGAAAATGGAATACCATATTCGCTCATAAACCATATTTTCTTTCTTAGATGAGTTATACTTGTATAATCCATTTCTTTTTTCTGAGATATCTTTTTCAATTGTTTTCTCAATGATTTTCCTGCTTCTTCTTCAATATTATAGCCTATAAAAGTTTTTAAATTTTTAAAATTTGATAAATTTGGCATATCATGTAAATCTGGAATATATCTTAATGCTATATATTCAAGATTTTTTAATTTTGATAATGATTGTAGATGAATCATATTTCCCATTAATTCGATAGTTTTTAAATAAGGATATTGTAGTAAACATTCACAATTGAAAGGTTGATTTTGGGGTGAATTATTTATCTTTAAACATGTTGCTTTTTCTAATTGTTGATAAAAGGGTATCTGATAATATTTATTTATATCACTATTTTCAATAGTAAAAGATAATATTGGTATTTTTTGACATTCTTTAATTGATATATTTTCGAGATGACCAGATAATGCTAAAAAAGATGTTTGTTCACCTATTGATAATTCTATTTTATTATTTTCTACATGTATAAATAATCTTGCTATATTTGAATTTTTTAAATCAACATTTAGATGAGAATGAGTTATCCAATGAAATTCTTCTATTTTTCTTTTTTCTGACCATTTTATAAAACCAATATCATTACCAGAGTAATAAAAGAATCTAGGCCAATCACCATAGGGATATTTTTCTTTATATTGTTGTCCATATCCAGTAAACAATTTATCAAAAGCTTCCCAATCTATTTGATCATCTTTTTCTACCCATATATCATATTTTCCTTTTGATAGTTCTTTTGTTCCAATAGATAAACTTCCTTGTCCAAAAGGTATCATAGCTTTATGACTATTTTTTCCAGTTAAAGATATTACTATTTCTCTTTTTTGACTCATCAATATTAAGCTCCTTATATAAATGAAAGAAGTAGAATTGATTTTCTACTCCTTCATTTCATCTTCTTCTACTTCTTCTGCTTTATCTACAACTTCAACACTAGAAACAACAGATCCCTTTGCAACTTTTATTAATCTTACACCTTGAGTATTTCTTCCAGCTGTTTTGACTTGTTCCATTGGAAGTCTAATAATAATACCTTCACTTGTAATAATTAATAAATCTTCATTTCCATTAACTGCTCTTAAGGCAACAAGTTGACCTGTTTTTGGTGTTGTGTTCATTGTTTTAACACCTTTTCCACCACGGTGAGATAAACGATAATCATTAATTGGTGACATTTTACCATAACCATTTTCACTAATAGCCATAATAA
>Ga0129308_1002713_pt1 | contig 14226 bp, 8 predicted proteins | sample L827metagenome_FD_94440 | JGI IMG/M metagenome (GOLD analysis project Ga0129308, IMG submission 94440) | Ring-tailed lemur group fecal microbial communities from Wisconsin, USA - L827 metagenome | ecosystem: Host-associated > Mammals > Digestive system > Large intestine > Fecal | place: USA...
CAAAGCTGCTTAAAATTTAACGGAGGTATGCGCTATGGATAAGCTTAAAAGAATGAGCGAGCTTATAGAACAGCTTAACAAGGCTTCAATGCATTACTACCAGTATGTAGAGCCTATACTTACTGATTTTGAGTATGATAAGCTGTATGACGAGCTTGTTGCGCTTGAAAATGAAAGAGGAACCATACTTTCTTCAAGCCCTACGCAAAACGTAGGCTATGAGGTTATAACAAACCTTAAAAAGGTAAGGCATGAAAAAAGAATGCTTTCCCTTGACAAAACAAAGGACGTTGAAAAGCTTAAAAGCTTTATAGGCGATAAAGAGGGCGTTTTAAGCTGGAAGCTTGACGGTCTTACAATAGTTATACGCTACGACAAGGGTGTGCTTGCGCAGGCTGTTACAAGAGGAAACGGTGATGTGGGCGAGGATATAACCCACAACGCCAAGTTTTTTAAAAATCTTCCTGTACGCATTCCTTTTGAGGACGAGCTTATTATAAGAGGAGAGGGCGTTATTTCTTACAGCGAGTTTGAAAGAATAAACGAAACCCTTGACGATGAGGACAAATATAAAAACCCAAGAAACCTTTGCAGCGGCACAGTGCGTCAGCTTAACAGCAAAATTGCCGCCGACAGAAAGGTTATGTTTTATGCCTTTGCCCTTGTAAGCGCCAAAAACAGAGAGGAAGGAAAGCTGAGAACAGATGAGTTTGACTGGCTTGACTCCCTTGGCTTTGATGTGGTTGAGCATGTTAAGGTAACGGCTGACACAATGGAAAAGACCGTAAGAGATTTTGAGGGCAGAATAGAGCAGAATGATTTCGCATCAGACGGTCTTGTGCTTTCATTTAACGATATAGCTTACGGAAAATCATTGGGCGAAACGGCAAAATTCCCTAAGGATTCCATAGCCTTTAAGTGGATGGACGAGGCGGCTGAAACCACATTAAGAGAAATTGAATGGAGTACCTCAAGAACAGGGCTTATAAATCCTGTTGCCGTCTTTGACACTGTTGAGCTGGAGGGAACCTCAGTAAACAGGGCAAGCGTGCATAACGTAAGCATACTTGAGGAGCTTAAGCTTGGAATTGGGGATAAAATTAAGGTTTACAAGGCCAACATGATAATTCCGCAGATACAGGAAAACATTACAAAAAGCGGAAGTGCGGAAATACCAAAGCATTGCCCTGTGTGCGGCGGAGAAACCGAAATTAGAACAATAAAAGAGGGAAAATCTCTTTACTGCACAAACCCAAACTGCCATGCGCAGAGGGTGAGAAGCCTTGCTCATTTTGCCGCACGTGACGCCATGAATATTGAGGGTCTTTCCGAGGAAACCATAAAGAAATTTGTTGATAAAGGCTTTATTGACAACTATACCGACCTTTATGCTTTGGGACAGTATGAGGACGAAATAAAAAATATGGACGGCTTCGGAAAAAAATCCTTCGACAACCTTATGACATCTCTTGAAAAGAGCAAAAACTGCAATATGGCTAACTTTATATATGCCTTGGGTATAAATCAGGTTGGCTTAAGCAATGCAAAGCTGCTTTGCTCAAACATGGGGTATGACATTGAAAAAATTATATCTGCATCAGAAGAGGAACTGGCGGAAATAGAGGGCTTTGGAGCGGTTATTGCCCACAGCATACATTCATATTTTGCCGATGAAAAAAATGTGGCTCTCCTTAGAAAGGCACTTGAAATAATAAGCTTTGCCGCCGTTGAAGAAGTTGCGGAGGAAAACAAAACAATGCAGAGCCTTAACTTTGTGGTTACAGGCGATGTGGAGCATTTTAAAAACAGAAAAGAGCTTCAGGCGGAAATAGAACGCCTTGGAGGAAAGGTTACATCTTCTGTTACTTCAAAAACAAATTATCTCATAAACAACGACATTTTTTCTGAATCCTCAAAAAATAAAAAGGCTAAAGAGCTTGGAATTGAGATAATTACGGAAGATGATTTTATAAAAAGATTCTTGAATAAGCAGTAAAATAAATAAGCGGTGTCCGTAATATATGGGCATCGCTTATTTTGCATTATTTGAATATTCCTGCTATGGTATCAAATATTTTTTTGAATATAGAAATTATTCTTGTAAATATGTTTCCCTGTGGGTGAAAATCCTCATCAACGTCAACTGCCTCGCTGTCATCATCGGCGGTTATTTCCTCTGTTCTCATAAGTATCTGAAGGCTTTTTGGCTCAGGGTTTTTGCCTGACGTAAAGGAAAGCTTTTCAGCCTCGGCGTCTGTAAGCAGTATGTTGCTGTCCTCGCCTGTGTTTTCGTCCCATTCGTCATCAATAAGGTCTTTAACGGTATCTTTGGCATTTTTTATAACGCCTGTCTGGCCTAAGCCGTTGGCTGTTTTTGCCAGTGCGTCGGTAAGCGCCGCTATGCTTTGGGCTGTGCCTTCGTCAAGCTTATTTCCGCTTTTCTGCGCAAGATTTTCCAAGTCGGTGCAAAAGGTATGAAGGCTTTCGGTGCCTTCTATTGCCGTATTAAGCAAATTTCGGCTGTCCTCTATGCTTTGTATAAGCTGCGGGTGGTTTTCGTTTATGGTGTTTCTGCTTTCGTTTCCCGTTGAAATTATGTTTCGGCATATTTCAGAAGAGGATTTTGCCGTATCAACGGCCTTTTGAGTGCTTTCTATAAAGTTGAGTATTTCGTCCTTGTGTTCCTTATAATCATCAATGCTGTTGTCCATAAGGCTGCTTAACTGGGTAAGGGCGTCTATAAGAGAATTGCTGTTGTCCGCCGCCTTTGAAAGGCTTTCGCAAAGGTCGCTGCTTTTTCCCAATACGGAAGCGACTCTTGTGCTCATAATATCTACCATATCAGACATGCTGTTAAGGTAATCCTGAAGCTGGCTTAATGTGGACAGTATAACGGCTGAGCCCATATCGCCGCTTTCATAAAGCATTTCTATGTATTTATCCAGGTTTCCCGTAAGACGGGGCATATTTATTTTTTCCGCAAAGCGCTCCAAATCGTCAAGGGCGCCGTGAAGATTATAAAGGTACATTGATGAGTCGCTTACGTTCTTTTTTAGCCTTTCAAGGTTTCTTTTCAGCTTTCTTATGCATTCCTGATAATCGTCCTCTGCTTTGTCATTTTCCTCAAGATAATTTTTTAATGACGCAAGGTCTGCTGAAATATCAGCCAAGCAGGCTTCAAGCTCCTCAAGGTTGGAGGAAATTTTAAGTATATTGTCATACACGCTGTTAAGCTGTTCGTTCAAATTGTCAAGGGTTTGAGAGCCTTTTTCAAGGTGGCTGTCATAAGGCTTAAGGCCCTCCGTAAGGTTTTTAAGCTGCTCCAACGAATTGTCGGCTGAGCTGTATACGTTTCCTTTTCCGTCTGAAATTATTCGTCTTGCCTCGTTAAGTGTGGCAAGTCCGCCGCTTAAATCGGTGCAGCTGCTGCTGAGGGAATCCATTGTATCAAGTATAATGTCAAGGCTGTCGCTTACTGCCTCTGCGGAGTCCTCTGTTTTTTCCTTAAGCTCACGAAGGTCGTTTATTTTTTTAAGCTGTTCAACCGTTGCGGGCATCATAACAAATGTCCATCCGGCAAAGCTAAAATCCTCTGTGCCTATTCTAAGCTGAAAATGCTGTTCCTCACCCGGAATGGCGGCAAACACAACAGCCTTCATGTTTCCGGCAGACTGCACCTGTGCGCCCTCTGCCTCAAGAGATAAAATATCATCGCTGTTTACTACTGTTGCGGCAGTAAGCAGAAAGTTATTTCTGTAATATTCGTCAGCCGCCTTATTGGGAACAATATCAAGGTTTATTTCCACAAGCCCCTTTGCTCCGGCAAGGGTATCGGCGCTTTTTGGCACGCCGTTTAGCTTGTAGCTTACGGAAATATTCCATGGCACGTTTTTAACAGGCTCTTTTGTTTTGCCCTCAAAATAAAAACGGTTTGGAATATCCTCAGCAAAATTAAAGGTAAGAGAGCCGTCCTTTATTTCAGGCTTAACGGTATTAGTCATGTTTATTACTTCGTCATATTTTCCGTAGTCTGTTATTTTTGAGGCGCCGTTTACATAGTAGCCCTTAACAATGCTGCTTTCCTTAAGCTTTCCGTAATAGTCGGCGGTTATGTAAAATGCTTCGTCGCAGTATGACGGCATATCCTCGGCATATGTAAAAGTACCTAAGCCTATTGAAAGTGCAAGGGACAGGGCAAATATTCTTTTAATATTATTTTTCATCTGTGCCATCTCCTTTGGCAATTAGTTTTTTGTGTTGTTTAAGCTGTCTTTTTTCTCTCTGCTTCATAAGTATTGGGTCAACGGCACTTAAAAGGGCAGGCAGAAGAGAAAGCACCAGCAGCATTGAAAGCAGAGCGCCTCTTCCAACCAAATGACCCACCTGGCTTATGGCTGTTATTGATGAGGTAAAGTAAAGCAGATAGCCCACAACGGCAAGTATAAGCCCTGAGGTAATAACCGAAACGGCGCTTTTGTTTATGGTGTTTTCTGCCGCCTGAGCCTTGTCAAAACGCTCTCTTTCATCAAAATAGTTGTTTGTTACAAGTATGGAATAGTCTATTGTTGCGCCAAGCTGCAGACAGCTTACAATTATGTAGCATATGTAAAGCAGGCTTTTTCCGGCTATATATGGCAGTGTCATGTTAAAGTAAATGGCAACCTCTATGGGTATAATTACAAAAAGAGGAATAAGCACCGATTTGAAGGTGAGGGCAACAACTATTGCCACGCCTATAAGGGATATAACCGAAACCTTGTTATAGTCGGAGGTAAGAATATCTCTTATGTCCATGGTGGTTGATGTCATGCCTATCATATAGCTGTTTTCGGGATAATACTCTTTTATTACCTCTTCAAGCCTTTGGCTGCATTCAAAGGAATAATCGCTTTCCTCGGAGTTATTCATTGAAATAAGTATTCTGGCGTAATTTTCCGTGTGAAGCTGCTCGGTAATGCTTTCGGGAAGAAAGCTTTCGGGTATTCCGTCGGGAAGAACTCCTGCCAAAGAAATGGCATAGTTTATAAAATCAAGGTCCTCAACAGCATCAGTGAGCTTTTTTTCCTGTACCATAGATGTATTTGGAACCATTGCTATAACTATGTTTGATTTTCCGAAAACATTATTTATTTCACGGGTGTCCTCATAATATCTTGTGCCGGGGCTTGCGCCAAGGGCATCGTCGCCGTAATAAAACTTGTTCATGCCCTGACCGAAATAGCATGGAACGGCAAGGGCAAGGCAGCATATAAGTATAGGAATTTTAACCTTTCCAAGCCATTTTCCCAAGCGTGTAAAAGACGGCATATATGAACGATGGCGGTATTTTTTTATTTTTTTATCATTTGAAAGTATAAGCGATGGCATAAGCAGAAGAACTGCCACAAGGGAGCATATAATTCCCTTTGTAAGCACAAAGCCTACGTCACGGCCTATTGTAAACTTCATAAGGGCAATGGTAAGAAAGCCCACTATTGTGGTTGCGCCCGAGGCAAGTATGGAGTTGCATGCCTTGCTTATTGCCATAATCATGGCTTCTTCAATATCTAAGCCTTGTTCCTCATAATCCTCAAAGGTATGCAGCAGGAATATTGAATAGTCCATTGAAACCGCAAGCTGAAGTATGGCGGCAGTTGAAAATGTAAAAAACGATATACTGCCGAATATTATATTTGAGCCCATGTTGAATACTATGGCTATTATCATAACCAGTATAAAAAGGAAAGGCTCAACCCATGACGTTGTGGTAAGGGCAAGTATTATAAATATAATAACAAGGGCAAGAGCAATGGCAGAAACTATTTCCTTTGTAATGCTTTCCTGACGGAATTTGCTTGAAACGGCACTGCCCGAAAAAGCGCAGCGGTCATAGCCGGCTATTTCATATATCTCGCTTAAGGCGTCTTTTGTTTTCTGGTCAGATTCGCCTTCCTCAAAAACAACCTCTATAATGGCGTTTCCGTCCTTAAAGAAGTCCTCGCTCATTTCCGTCTGCATAAAGCCTGAGCCGGCGTAGATATTTTCAAGCATATCGTCGCCCACAACCATGTCAACGCCGTCAACATCGGCAATTTTTTCCCTTATCTGCTTGGCTTCATACTTGGTGGTGTTTTTTATCATTATACGTGCCATGCCGGGATAGCCGAATTCATTTTCCATAACATCAAGCGCCTGTTTTGTGGGGGCAAAATGCGGCAGATATTTGCTGAGGTCATAGTTTACGCCTACAAAAGGAAAGAGAAGTGCGCAAATAAGTGTTATGGCTATAAACACTCTGCTTATTATTTTACGATAATGTACAACAAATTTTGCAAAAACATAAATGGGTTGTTTTTTCATCTTTATCACCATTAATAGATATTGTGTTGATTTTTTAGTTTAGATAGATTATAATTCTCTTTATAAAAAGATACAATAATCAATGTTAGTTATTTTATCCATTAATCAACAAAACAGTGAAAAATGGATTTTTAATAGATGTTTTTTAAAAAAGTGTATATTTACGGAAGGTGAAAAAAGTGGAAACAAAGAAAGAGGACAGAAGAATAAGGAGAACAAAACGCCTTTTAAAGCAGGGGCTTGCCCTTATGATGGCGGAAAAAAGCTTTAATGATATTACGGTAAAAGACATTACAGATAAGGTGGATTTAAACAGAAGCACTTTTTATCTTCATTATACCGATACCTATGATTTGCTTGAAAAGCTTGAAAACGACACCCTTGACGATTTTCAGAATATGATTGAGGCAAATACCGTTGATGAAAACAATATATCCCTTAAAACCGTTATAGGCGCCATAATTGATTATATTTTGGAAAACCCCGAAATATGCCGCCTTATATTTGAAAACAAAGCGTCGGGTGATTTTTTTGTTAAGTTTAAGGAGCTTTTTGAAAGAAACGGAATTCCTACAATTAAAAACAAATACCCTCATGCATCACAGGAAAAAATTGACTATTATTTTTCATTTATAACCTACGGCGCCATAGGCTTTCTCAAAAAATGGTTCAGTGATGACATGGCGCTTAAAAAAGCCGAGGTTGTTGATTTTGCCGACGGAATAATAGACTGTGCGGCGGCATGCCTAAAAGAGTAACATTTTTATTATATTTTTTTGTCTTTTATCAAAATTTAATTGAATTTGATGTAAAATGTGATACTATATTAAAGATGTTTTTTTCAAAAAAAGCCTTAAAACAGGCTTTTTGGGCTTAAAATAATTTTGATATATTGAATAGAGGGTATAAAGATGACATATAATGATGTTTTAAAATATCTTGATGATTTATACGGCATGCTTGGCTATGACCTTGGTCTTGAAAGAATGGAAAAGCTTATGGAGGAAATGGGAAATCCTCAGGACAAACTTAAGGTTATACATGTTGCGGGAACAAACGGAAAGGGCTCTGTATGCTCATTTATTTCAAATGTTCTGCGTGCACAGGGCTATAAGGTGGGTGTTTACACATCTCCTCATCTTGAAAAATACAACGAAAGATTTGTTATAAACGGAGAAGAAATATCCGATGAAAAATTTGTTGAGCATATGGCATATGCCAAACAAATGTGTGATAAAATAGTAGCAAAGGGAGTTGGACAGCCTACCGTTTTTGAGGTTGTAACGGCGGCGGCTTTCAATTATTTTGCGCAGGAAAATGTGGATTATCTTGTGCTTGAGGTTGGCCTTGGCGGAAGATGCGACGCCACAAATGTTGTTAAAAAACCTTTGCTTTCGGTTATCGTATCTATAAGCATGGACCATATGGAATATCTGGGCAGCACTCTTTCGGATATTGCATATGAAAAGGGCGGCATAATAAAGGAAGAATGTCCTGTTGTGCTTTATGCCAAGGAAAAAGAGGTTTATGATAAAATAAAAGAAATATGCACTGAAAAAAATGCGCCTCTTTATGCCTTTGATGAGAGCAATGCTTTTGTAAAAAAAGAAGAATTTTCGGGTACGGAATTTGATTTTAAAAACAATGAATGCGAATTTGAAAACATTAAAATAAAGCTTCTTGGCGATTATCAGATTATAAACGCATCTCAGGCTTTGCTTTCATGCTATGCCCTCAGAAAACAGGGCGTTGAAATATCGGACAAGGCTGTAAAAGAGGGCATGGAAAGCGCACGCTGGAGCGGAAGAATGGAAATTGTGGAGGAAAATCCCGTTGTAATGCTGGACGGAGCCCACAATATAGACGGCATTCATATGCTTGCGCAGTCGCTTAAAAAATATTTTGCCAATAAAAAGCTTACTCTTCTTATAGGAATACTTGGCGATAAGGAATACGAAAAAATGGTGGAAACACTTATGCCTTTGGCTTCAAAGGTGGTTTTTACAGAGCCAAACAGCAGCAGAAAGTGGCATGTTGACGCAATAGGAGAAATTACATCAAAATATAATGTTGAAATACATATTGAAAAGGACATAGCCAAGGCATACAGCCTTGCAAAAAGCATTACGGACAAAAATGACGCCGTAATATGCGCAGGCTCACTTTATCTTATAGGCGCTCTTTATCAGGAAGCAAGAAAGAAGTAATTTAAGTTTGGAGTGATGTAAATGATTAACTTTAAGGAAGAAATTAAAAAGTATGAACCGATACTTGAAATAAGCGAAATAGAGGACTCCATTCATTCAACCGAGCTTAAGGATATTATGGATATGCTTAACCATATTGCCAAGGAAGCCAATTCCGGCAAAAACGGCTCAAAAAGGAACTTTGATTGATTGGTAAGGAGAGCATGAAATGATTTGTCATAACTGCGGATGTAATATTGAAAATTCCGATATATGTCCATACTGCGGTGCTGACGCAGTTCTTATGGAAAAGGCAAGAAACGCTTCTCTCAGGCAGTACAACAAGGGTGTGGTGCTTGCCAAGGAGGGAGATTATTCCGGAGCCATAGCCTGCCTTAACAGATGCATACTTATAGACAAAAGAAACCATGTGGCAAGAAATCTTTTGGGAATTGCCTATTATCAGGTGGGAATGGTAAGCGATGCCCTTAAACAGTGGGTAATAAGCGCTTCAATAAGAAGCAAAAACAATCCGGCTGAAAAATATATAGCCTCCCTGCAGAAAAATGCACGCCTTTTGGAAAAATACAATGACGCCATAAGCATGTATAATAAGGCGCTGCGACAGTTTCAGCAGGGCAGCGGAGATCTTGCGCTTATTCAGCTAAAAAAAGCCGTAAGCCTTAACCCTAATTTTGTTGAGGCATACAATTTGCTTACGGCTTATTATTTGAGTGAAAACAACAAGCAGAAGGCAAGGGAGTATATTTCTCATGCCCTCAGGTGCGACAAAAGAAACAGCAGAGCCATGTATTATCTTTCCATTATAAGCTCGGGCGCAGCCGATTCCAAATCGGCGGAAATATCAAAATCGAGAACCGATGAAGGCTACAACAGCAAAAAAAGGCTGAGAGATTATATAAAGACAGAAGCGGTGGCGTTTTTTATGGGCGCAGTTGTTGCCGCAGCAGTAATTTTTACACTTGTTATGCCTTCTTTGGTAGACGCCAAGGACGCCAAAATAAGCAGTATGGAAAACGAACTTGTTCAGCTGAGGGACGAAAATGAAAACGGAACCTCTGCTTTTGCCCTTAAGTATGCCAAGCTTGAGGAGGAAAACCAAAAGCTTAAGGAGGAAAATGCGGCTTACCAGTTGGCTGAAAGCAAAAAACAGCAGAAAATAGATTATCAGCTTGCCGAGGCATATATGCTTACATCAAAATTTGAGGAAGCATCTGAGCTTTTGTGGGGCTTGGAAAGCGACAACTTTACAGATGAAGAAAATGCCAAAATAGAAAGCATGAGAGCAGAGTGCTACACTCCGGCGGCGGAGGCTGTTTTTAATAAAGGAAAGGAAGCCTTTGACGGCGGAGATGTGTCCGGCGCAAAGGAGCTGCTTTTAAAAAGCCTTGGCTATACAGACAAAGCCGATTTTTCTGACGATGTTTTGTATATTTTGGGTCAGATTTCGGAAAAAGAGGGCGATAACGCACAGGCTGTTGAATATTACGGCAGAGTTGTAAACGAGTTTGCCCAGTCAAATGTTTTTAAGGAAAGCGAAACAAGGCTTAATGAGCTTTTGGTACAGAACAGATAAATTAAAAAAATCACTGATAACATTTAGGTGTTGTCAGTGATTTTTTGTATGTATATGCAATTATTAATTCAGTCCAGCTTATTTCCGCACTTTGGGCAGTATTCAAAGTCTTCGGTGCATTCGTAGCCGCATACCTGACATTTTCTTATTGGGGTATAGTCCGAGCTTACAGGCGTAAGGTCGCTTTGCTGTATCAGTATATCCTCTCCACGGGCTATGGCATCGCCCACTGCCTTGTCAAGCAGATAAACCGCACCGCAGCAGCTGCTTTTAACATAATACTGCTTTCCCCATCTGAAAAGAGGTATAAAAAATATACTCAGACAGTTTCCTGTAAGAAAAATCTGATAATGGCACATTCGCCCGCATTTTGGACAAATGCAGCTGAACATATACTCTATTTCTTTTTTATACGGCATAATGCCCATCATAAAAAACATCGCTATCACCTTCCCGTAAAATTGTAGCATAAAAAATTTAAGCAAACAACATATGTTCAAATAAATAAGAATTATTTTAATAAAAACTGCAAAGCATTATACTGTTTTGGTGACTAATACAGCAAATGAAGCCTTACAAAAGCACCGTATATTGTGTTTAAATCGTTAAAATGTTTAAAATATTGATGCATAAAAGGAAAAAATTATTTATTTTTCGAGGGCAAAAACAGGAAAAAAATTTTACATATTTACCTTGGTGTGGTAAAATGAAAACAATAGTCAAATCAAAATTTCCATATTTATAGCAAAAGGGGAAAATGAAAATGAACATCAAACGCTTATATGTAGAAAAAAAACCTGGCTGTAATGTTGAGGCGGAAAGCCTTTTTGAGGACATAAGAGAAAACCTCGGCATAAGTGGGATTGAAGGCGTAAAAATTTATAACAGATATGATGTTGAGGGCATCAGCGAAAGTGATTTTGAAACGGCAAAAACAACAATTTTTTCAGAGCCGCCGGTAGACAATGTTTCTGAAGAAATAGCACTTGGCGCCGATGAAAGAGTGTTCGCCGTTGAATTTCTTCCGGGACAGTATGACCAGAGAGCCGACTCTGCAATGCAGTGTATTCAGATTATTTCCGAAAAGGAAAGACCTGTAATTGTGTGCGCAAAGGTTTATGTGCTTAAGGGCAGTATTTCAGATTCGGAATTTGAAAAAATCAAAAGCTACTGCATAAACCCGGTAGACTCAAGAGAGGCTTCTCTTGAAAAGCCGGAAACACTTGTTATGAAAATGGAATATCCTGAAGATGTAAAGAGCTTTGAAGGCTTTATTGACATGAGCAGGGATGAGGTTATAGCTTTAAGAAAAGAGCTTGAAACAGCTATGAACGACGAGGACCTTCTTTTCTGCCAGGAATATTTCAGAGATGTTGAAAAAAGAAACCCTACGGTTACGGAAATAAGAGTAATTGATACCTATTGGTCAGATCACTGCCGCCATACAACATTCAACACAAAAATAAACAATGTTGAATTTGAGGACGGCAAGTATGCCGCTGCCTTTAAGGACGCATATAACGTATATCTTGCCGGCAGAGATGAGGTATACGGCAAGGACACAAAGAGAAACGTGTGCCTTATGGACCTTGGCGTTCTGGGCATGAAGGTTCTCAGAGAAAGAGGAATACTTGATAATCTTGATAAGTCTGACGAAATCAATGCGTGCTCAATAGTTGTTCCTGTTGATGTGGACGGCGTTGAAGAAGACTGGCTTATTATGTTTAAAAACGAAACCCACAACCACCCAACCGAAATTGAGCCTTTCGGCGGTGCCGCAACATGCCTTGGCGGCGCCATAAGAGACCCGCTGTCAGGCCGTTCATATGTATATCAGGCTATGCGTGTAACAGGCGCGGCAGACCCGAGAGTAAAGGTTGAGGATACAATTCCGGGCAAGCTTCCTCAGAGAAAGATTGTTACCGAGGCTGCAAGAGGCTACAGCTCATACGGCAACCAGATAGGTCTTTCAACAGGACAGGTTGTTGAGGTTTATGACCCTGACTTTGTTGCAAAGCGTATGGAAATAGGCGCTGTAATTGCTGCCGCAAAGAAGGAGCACGTTGTTCGTGATGTGCCTGCAAGCGGCGATGTTATTATACTTACAGGCGGAAGAACGGGCCGTGACGGCTGCGGCGGCGCAACAGGCTCATCAAAGGAGCATACTGTTGAATCCATAAACACATGCGGCGCCGAGGTTCAGAAGGGTAATCCTCCAACTGAAAGAAAGCTTCAGCGTCTTTTCAGAAACCCTGAGGTAAGCGTTATGATTAAACGCTGCAACGACTTTGGTGCAGGCGGCGTTTCCGTTGCTATCGGCGAGCTTGCTGACGGACTTAAAATAAACCTTGACGCTGTGCCTAAAAAATACGAAGGTCTTGACGGCACAGAGCTTGCAATTTCAGAAAGCCAGGAAAGAATGGCTGTTGTTGTTGACAAGGAAAATGTAGATAAATTTATTAAATTTGCCGAGGAAGAAAACCTTGAGGCAACTCCTGTTGCTGTTGTAACAGACGACAGACGTCTTGTTATGAACTGGAGAGGCAAGGATATTGTAAATATTTCAAGAGATTTCCTTGATACAAACGGCGTAACACAAATTACCGATGTAAAGGTTACAGAGCCAAAGGGAAATGACTACTTTACAACACCTTGCGTTGATGAAAAGGAAATAAAAGAAGACATCAAGGCTGCATGGCTTAAAGACGTAAGCGACCTTAACGCCGCAAGCCAGAAGGGTCTTGTTGAAAGATTTGACTCTACAATAGGTGCGGGAACAGTTCTTATGCCTTTCGGCGGAAAAAATCAGCTTACACCTCCTGAGGTTATGGCTGCTAAGGTTTCAATGCTTGAGGGCGAAACAACAACCGCAACACTTATGTCTTACGGCTATAACCCTAAGATTGCAAAGTGGAGTCCTTTCCACGGCGCAGTTTACGCAGTTGTTGAATCACTTGCAAAAATTGTTGCCGCAGGCGGAGATTATACAAAGGTTCGTCTTACATTCCAGGAATATTTTGAAAAGCTTGGCACAGCGCCTGAAAAATGGGGCAAGCCTTTTGCGGCGCTTATCGGCGCATTTAAGGCTCAGATGGAATTCGGCGTTGCCGCAATAGGCGGCAAAGACAGCATGAGCGGCACATTTATGGATATTCATGTTCCGCCTACGCTTGTTTCTTTTGCTGTTGACACAGCTAAGGTAGACGAAATAATTTCTCCTGAGTTTAAGGCTGCCGGAAACACAGTTGTTTATCTTCCTGTTAAGAGAGATGAATACGATGTTCCTGATTTTAACTACGTTAAGGAAATGTTTAACCTTGTTCACAGCCTTATTCAGAAGGGCATCTGTATTTCAGCCCACACTGTAAGAAACGGCGGCGTTGCCGAGGCTGTAAGCAAAATGATGTTCGGAAACGGCATAGGTATGGAATTTAATGAGGATATTTCACCTGCAGACCTTTTCGTTCCTTCATACGGCTCATTTGTGCTTGAGCTTAAAAACACAAAGGTTATAGATTTTATGGGAATAGATGCTGTAATTTTGGGCACAACTACTCAGAAGGCAGCTGTTGTAATAGGCGATACCGAAATCACAATGGACGAAATCCTTCCTGCATGGGAGGCTCCGCTTGAAAAGATATTCCCTACAAAGGTAAAAGACAACGGCACAGGAAACCCTGAAATTAAGCTTTTTGATACAAAGCGTGCGTCAGCCCCTGCAATCAAAATTGCCAAGCCGAAGGTATTTATACCTACATTCCCAGGTACAAACTGCGAATACGACACTGCAAGAGCCTTTGAAAAAGCAGGCGCAGAGGCAAAAACACTTGTTGTTGCCAACATGACAGTGCCTATGCTTGAGGCCTCAATAGAAAAAATGGTTAAGGGAATTAAGCAGAGCCAGATCGTTATGATTCCGGGCGGCTTCAGTGCCGGCGATGAGCCTGAGGGCTCAGGCAAGTTTATTGCCGCAGTATTCCGCAATCCTTACGTTAAAGAGGCTGTTACAGAGCTTCTTAAGGAGAGAGACGGTCTTATGCTTGGTATCTGCAACGGCTTCCAGGCGCTTATAAAGCTTGGTCTTGTGCCTTACGGCGAAATAAG
>Ga0129308_1002714_pt1 | contig 14225 bp, 14 predicted proteins | sample L827metagenome_FD_94440 | JGI IMG/M metagenome (GOLD analysis project Ga0129308, IMG submission 94440) | Ring-tailed lemur group fecal microbial communities from Wisconsin, USA - L827 metagenome | ecosystem: Host-associated > Mammals > Digestive system > Large intestine > Fecal | place: USA...
AGAGATAACCACTCAAACAGTTATCCCTTATACGCTAACTTGCATAAACAACCTTTTCATATTCTTCAATAGATACAGGACGAGAGAAGAAATATCCTTGTCCCATTTCACATCCTGCCTCTTTTAAAATATCTATTTGCCTTTGTGTTTCCACACCTTCACAAATCACTTTATATCCCAATTGCTTTAATATCATAATCAGTTGTTGCAAGAAATAAATTCCCTTTTCACTTTTTTCACAATTTTTAATAAATTCTTTATCTATTTTAATTGTATCAACAGGAATCTCTATAACCGAATTCAAAATAGAATAACCAGCCCCAAAATCATCCAATGCTGTCTTAATATGCTCATTACATAAATTTGTAAACATCTTTTTCACATTATCATAAGCACTAATTGTATCCGTTTCAGTTAACTCAATCTCTACCAATGAAGGATCTACATGATATTTCTTCAATATATCCAAATATTTCTTTGTAGTATCCATATTATGAGCATGAAGAATAGAAGCATTAATTGAAATAGGTACTTGCTTTCTTCCTAAACTATTATTTTTAGCTAGAAAAGCAACAACTTCTTCAAAAACATAAAAATCCAAATCTGTAATTCTTCCATTCGATTCATATAAAGGTATAAATGAATCAGGATAAAGCATATTTCCATCATCTCTTTGCCATCTTACCAACGCTTCTGCACCAATAACTGAAAAATCATTTAATGAAAATTTAGGTTGCATATATACTTTAAATTCATGATTATTTAAAGCAGTATCCATACCAGTAATAATTTCTTTTTCCAATAATCTCTTTTGGTCAAGTTCATCATCATATAATTTCACAGGTATTTCAGATTCACTTGTAATTGATTTTCTCGCATAATTAGCTGCATCAATTGCTGTCGAAGCACTTATACAATCAGGTTTTACATGATAGATACCTGTACGAATTCTCAATTTCATTCCTGGGAAAAGCAAAGAACATTGACTAATAAATAATTGGTTAATTTTATTCACTTTTTGTTCAGCTTGATTCAATTGATCATAAGGCATAAAAATAATAAACTGATCTGAAACAACACGTGTAAAATAAACTTCTTCTTCATTTTTAAGAGTACCAATTATAAAATGACTAAACTCTTTTAATAATTGATCCCCAACCGCATAACCAAATTTCTGATTAATATATGTAAAATTTTCAAAATCACTATAGACCATAACATGAGATTTGACATAGCCTCCCACAATAAAACGTTCTACTTCTTCTCTAAATTTTGGGAAAGCCAACAATCCCGTTAAACGATCATAACCTGGTTTAGAAATAAGGCTTTGATTTGTTGCATTAATCGCTAAATACTTTTCAAGATGAACAGAAATAATTTTTGTTAATTCACTAATTTGTTGTAAATTTTGTTGCGACCAATATCTCTGATTTTTACAAGTGACATATGAAATTGCACCAGTATACTTTCCTTCGCAATACATGGCAGCATATACAACTGTTTTTGCATCACCTTGAACTAATAAATTAGCTCCTTCTGGTGAATACATATCCATCTTATCATATTGTAAAACTGTTACTCCATGTTCATCATAACTTTGAAATAAAGTTAAAAAGTCTTTCTTTTGAAAACTTGTAGATGATGCAAGGACTTCAGGAGTTCCTTCGCTTACCCATTGATACTGCCTATTGACCTTATTATCTTTCAAATCAGTATGAATAATGCTGATACGATCTAAATGTAATCTTAGTCCAATCACTTCAAATAATAATTCAATAGCTGATTTAAAACTATTATTTTTTTCAAAAATTTCAAATGCCGAAGATACAATATCATTATGTAAAAATCTAATATCTATATCACGATGTTCATGCTTTGATGTCATTAACTCAAAACGTTGTAAATTATCACAAAAAACATATTGATTTCTGCCATACTCTTTTGCACGATAAAGTGCCCAATCAGCATTTTTAAATAATTGATTATATGTATAACCAGAAACATTCTCTGGCAAAAAACAAACACCTGCACTACAAGTTAATACCCAATCCACTTCTTGAATTTTCATTTCTTGTACTGATTTAATTAATTTCATTACTTTTTTTACTAAACTTGGATGACTAATATCTTTTAAGAAAATAACAAATTCGTCACCACCAACACGCATAAGAATATCTTTATTATGAAATAAATCCATGAATAATTTTGAAATTTGTTTCAATACAACATCTCCCACAAGATGTCCATATCTATCATTAACATTTTTAAAATAATCTATATCAACAACGATCAATCCACATGAATCATATGGATTTTTATGATCTAAATACTCACTAATCAACTTTTTACCTACAGTTTGATTATATAATTGAGTTAAAGAATCTTTTTGAGCCTGATCTTCAAGTGTCTTTTCTCTTTGTTTAGCAATTGTTATATCTCTCGCTGTTCCTAATAAAACTTCCTGATATCCCTCATCATCAACATACAAAGAAGCTTCCAATACTTTTCTTCTTAACTCATGATTTTCATCATAAACTCTAATTTCCACAGGTCCTTGTAACCTTTTTTGATAAAATTCTATAGCTTTCCATTTATCTTCAGGATGAATAACACTATGACTTTCTATATAAGATATATAGTTAGGAATTTCTTTGACAATCTGAAATTCTTGATTATAAACCAAAAGTTTATCTTCTTGGATTCTATATTCAAAAGGAACGAAAAGGCTATTCCTAAAAATAATTTCCATCTTTTTCAATCTTTGTTTATCCAATTGCTGCTCATCTTTATTCTTTAACATCATACTTCACCTTACTTCACAAACCATTTTTTCATATTATATCACATTTATTTCACATTTTCTTTAAAAAGTCGTCTTTTCTTTTTTTGTAAATGAGTTTACAATAGAAAAGGGAGTGATTTGTCATGTATTTTTCAAAAAGAATGGATTTATTTGGTGAAAGTATTTTTACAACACTAGCAAAAATGAGAAAAGAAAAACAAGAAAGAGGAGAAGAGGTTATAGATTTAAGTATTGGAGCACCGAATATACCTCCTGCACCTCATATTATAGAAGCTATTTCAAAAGCATGTTTAGATACTCAAAATTATTTATATGCAATACAAGATCAAGATGAATTGTTAAAAGCGGTTCAATCTTGGTATCTTCAAAGATATCATGTTGAACTTAATGAGAAAACTGAAATTGTTTCCTTGTTGGGTTCTCAAGAAGGTTTATCTCATATAGCCATGACAATTATCAATGATGGTGATGTAGTTCTTGTTCCTAATCCTAGTTATCCTATATTTAAGGATGGGGCTTTACTAGCAGGAGCGAAAATCGTTGATATGCCGTTAAAAAAAGAAAATCAATATCGTATTGATTTTTCTCAAATTAAAGAAGATGATGCAAAGGCAGCGAAGTTGATGATTGTTTCTTATCCAAACAATCCTACATGTGGTGTTGTTGATGAAGATTTTTATAAACAATTGATTGACTTTGCGAAAAAATATCATATTATGGTTATCCATGATAATGCTTATAGCGAGTTATTATTTGATCATCCCGGTCATAGTTTTTTAGAATATCCTGAAGCAAAGGATGTTGGTATTGAATTGAATTCATTATCTAAAACATATGGTTTAGCAGGAGCAAGAATTGGTTTTGCGATAGGTAATGAAGAAATGATAGAAAAAATAAAGACTTTAAAGTCTAATATTGATTATGGGATGTTTTTGCCTATTCAAAAAGGTGCAATTGCTGCAATAAGTGGCGATCAATCATGTGTTCAAGAAACGAGACTGGCTTATCAACATCGCCGTGATTTATTGGTTGATGGTTGCAATCGTATTGGCTGGCATTTTGATAAACCATTAGGTACGATGTTTGTTTGGGCAAAGATTCCAAAAAAATACCAATCATCTGAAGTTTTTGTAAAAGATTTATTCGATAAAACAGGCGTTTTGGTTGTACCGGGTAATGCTTTTGGTAGTGAAGGAGAAAGTTTTGTAAGAATGGCTCTTGTTCAAGATGATGACACAATCAAAAGAGCATTAAAGAAAATGAAGAATAGTCATATCTTTGATTAATTTTGAACTGTATGATGAAATGTAGGGGAATACTGGCTGATTGTTTCAAACTGGTATCCCTTTTTAATTAAATAATCCAATATATCCGGTAGTGCCGTAACAGTATTATCACAACTTTCACTATCATGCATTAAAAACATCACATCTTCTTTACCTTCAACTTCCTCAATAGCTTTCTTTTTTAATCCACTCACAGTCTTAATGTTTTCGCCATCACCATTAATGCTCGTCCAATCATAATACTGATATCCTAAATCTATAACTTTTTTTGTAAGACGTTTCATAATTCCTATATTGTATTTTTTAGAAACAAGATTACTAGATCCTCCTGGAAAACGCATATATTTTGTATATATACCAGTTTGTTCATACACGACTTCTTTAATCTGATTAAGATCTTTGAGATAATTGTTTAATGAACTATATATTTTTTCATAGTCATGACTATAAGTATGAAGACCTATAGTATGACCTTTTTGATATGCTTCTTTAATATAATGAAAATAGTCAGGAGATGTCCCCGTCACAAAAAAAGTTGCCTTAATATGGTATTCATCTAATATTTTTAGTATTTCTTTAGTGTTTGATGAAGGTCCATCATCAAATGTTAAATAACACACTTTTATACCATCTTTAATAGCTTCACGATTAGCATATTGACTAAGCACTTCTATTTCCCTTGTATATGTTTCCTTATTTCCACTATGATCTTCTACCTGATAATAAACTTGATATTCTCCTTCTTTTTTTAAATTTAGTTCAGAGTCATTTATTGTCAAAATAGGATTTTTATCATGATCATCTGTGACTGTCACCCCTTTTTTTAAATCAATTTGATCCCCAATCAAAATAGTCATTTTATCAATACCTTGTATTGTTGGTGCTTCAATATCTTTTTCTTCTACCAATATATACGCATTTTTCTCTGTTTTATTTTCATACTCATCTTCCACAACAACAGTTACACGATATGTTTTCACTTCATTAAAAATATAATCTTCTTTAAAATAGACTATTGTTTTAGAATCGTCTCTTATATCTTTAACTAATGAAGCAGGATCTACTGTTCCATTTCTTAATACTTTGGTATTGATTGTTTCAAATTGAGGAGGTAATGTATCATCAATATAAACTTTTAATACAAATGTTTTCTTTTGATATTGATATTCTATTTGATATTCTCCTAATTTTTGATTGTTGACTTGATTATTGATTTTGATTTCTTTTATATTCATATGGGAAACTTCTTCTATATAATCATATGGTTTTACTTCATCATATAATGATAAATGAATTTCATCATGAATAAAATGTATACGTGGTTGTATTGAGAAATAATAAATGCAACCTAATAAACAAATGAATAAGAAAGAAAAAAAGACTTTTCGCATATGTATCACCACAATACTTTATGCAGATAAAGTCTTATTTATTCTTTTTATATTCTTCAATAACTTCTCTTTCACTAAAATGAATAATATGTTGAGCATCAAAAATAATATAATCTTCATGTCCTTTTCCTAAACATAAAACAACATCATCTTTTTGTGCCATATCTAAAGCATAATGAATAGCTTCTTTACGATCTTCAATAATTACATATTTTCCATCATATTGATTTAGTCCTGCAACGATATCTTTACAAATACTTGTGATATTCTCCCCTCTAGGATTGTCAGCAGTTAAAACAGAAAATGCTCCCATTTTCCCAACAACTTCGCCTACTTCATATCGTCTTGATTTTGCTCGTTTTCCACCTGCTCCATAAACACAAATCATGCGACGAGGATGATATGCTGATATTGTTTCTAATATGTTTTCAAATGAAAAAGCATTGTGAGCATAATCTATAAGTACGGTAAAATCATCACTATATGGAACAATTTCTACTCTTCCTTTAACTCGTACTTGTTTTAATGCTGCTTGAATATATGGAAAATCTATCTTGAGCAGTCCACATATCATAATTGCGACTAATGAATTATAAACACTAAATTGACCGGGAATATCTGTTTCAAATTGTCCATCAATGAGTCCTTTGGTTTGAAAAGATACTCCTAAAGTGCCTTGTCCTTGAGATAACTGGATATGTGAAGCTTGTAAATCACTTTCTTGATGAATAGAATATGTTTTGATATCGCATGTTGCTTGTTGAATCATATCTTGATAATGTTCATCATCTTTATTAAAAATTCCTACTTGACACATTTGAAATAATTTTTGTTTACATGACATATAATGTTCAAATGATGTATGTTCATTTGGTCCTATATGATCCGGTGAAAGATTTGTGAAAACACCATAATCAAAATCAATACCAGCGACACGATTTAACATTAGTCCTTGTGACGAAACTTCCATAACACAATATTCACAACCCTTTTCAACCATTTCATTCATTAGTTTCTGTAATTCAAAAGATTCAGGAGTCGTATTTTTTGTTACTTTTAATTCACCATTAATAACTGATCCTATTGTTCCTATAATACCTACTTTTTTATGAGCATTTTCTAAAATGGATTGAACCATATAAGATGCTGTTGTTTTTCCTTTTGTTCCTGTTAAACCAATGACTGTCATTTTACGACTAGGATGATCAAAAAAAGCACATGATAAAAGAGCCAAAGCATAACGTGCATCTTTAACTTGTATATATGTGATTCCTTCATGATAAGAAACCTCTTTTTCAACAATAATAACTTTTGCCCCTTTTTCAATGACTTCATCAATGAATTGATGTCCATCAACCTTTGCTCCAGGGATACAGACAAATAAACTGTTATTTTTGACTTGCCTAGAATCATAATCTATTTGACTGATTTCTTGATTTATATTTCCTTGTATAAATTGATAATCTAATTCTTTTAATAATTGTTTTAATTGCATTTTTATCACCAATTCTCATTATATCATTTTCTCATATAAAGAAAAGAAAAAATCATCCAAAGATGATTTTATAAATGTGTCAGTTTCATATCTCCACTCTTAATATAATTTAACTTTCTAAATGCTTTATACATACTCCAACAAATAGCCATTGGAAGAATAACATCCACAATAATCAATGGTAACCAATAAGTTTGCCCCATGACTTGGATACTTTCTAATAATCCAACCAAGCCTGCTGTTCCCATTCCAGAACCAACAGCAGTACATTTGATACCAAGAATTGCTGCCGAAATAATTCCTGAAACAATACTTGCAACTATCGGTGGTAACCAGATGATTGGACGTTTCACGATATTTTTAAACTGTAACATACTTGTACCAATGCCAATCGCAATGACATCACCAATATCATTATCATCCATTGACATAATAGCCAAACCAACCATTTGTGCACAACATCCTGCTAGAGCAGCTCCAGCAGCAAGACCATCAAGTCCTAACATAATGCCAATAGCAGCAGAAGAAATAGGGGCAGTTAAAGCCATACCCATCAATACTGCAACAATCATACCCATAAAAATAGGTTGCATATTGACACCTTGATTAATCAAATCTCCAATCCAAACAATGATTTGTGTTATATATGGTCCTATAAATTTGGTAATAATTCCAGCACAAAATATTGACACAAAAGGAACAATTAAAATATCTAAAGGTGTTTTATCTTGAACTAATTTTGTTGCTTCAACAGATAATAAAACAGCCAAATAAGCTGAAATTGGATTTCCAACAGCCACTGTGACTGTACCACTACTTATTGAAAAAGTTCCAGCTCCGATAGTTCCTGCAATAACAGCACTAATTAAATTTAATCCTTTAGCTTCTAAAACATATGCAATTCCTACACCAATAGCTGGTCCCATTAGATAAGAGGCAATTTGTCCCCAAGTCACCAAATCTCCCCAATGTATTGCAGAACCAATTTGTTTTAATATTGTTCCAATGATTAAACTTGCAAAAAAACCATAAGCCATACCATTTAGGGTTTTAACAACATAGTTTTCTTTTTTTATCGCTTTTGGCATATTTTCATCCCCTTTTTTCTATCATACTCTATTTTTATATATTTTTCAAATCTTGCTATTTATCGTTATTTTTATGTTTATGGATTAAATGAGGAAAGGCTTTTAAAATACGTCTTTGTGAATATTTTTGCTTTTTCAATATTTGAATATATGTGTCTTTATCTTTTTGTTGTAATAATTTGACAACTTGCGCAAAATCATCTTTATTATTTTCAAAGTCTTCTATAGCATTTTGGGCATAATTTTCGATATCTTTAATAAATTCTTCTAAACGTTCATCTAAATGTGTTAAAGATATAATAGTTGCTATTGTATCAATAATCAGAATTGTCGTCAAAGCAGTTGCTAAAATCACAAGCAAGAAAACATCATGTTGCATGATTTTGGATAATAATGCAGGTTGAACATATTTTACTGCTACAACACTGAACAAACCAAAAACTAAAAATCCTTCTAGGCATACTCTTCCATTAACATGAAAAGCTTTATCACTATAATCCCACCATCTTCGATGATATAATTTTTCCATACCCCAAGATGTTATATATTCTATAACACAGGCTACAAAAGCTCCTTCTATAAAAATAGAAAGATAAGTTTCTTGAGAAGAAAATAATAATGATACAGTTAAAGCCCCTACACCATATATAGGAACAATAGGTCCATTAAGGAAACCACTATTCTTAATTTTATATCCCATAAGAGGTGGACAAATCAACGATTCCCAAATCCAACCTGCAAAACCATAAACAAAAAAAGAAAGAATGAGAGCACTTATATATTTCATCATTTTTTTCCTCCTATATAAAGAAAAACGTTACAAAGTAACGTTTCGTTTTCTATTGGTGGAGCTTAGCGGTACCGACTTCGGTTTTACCATATCCACTTTAATATTTAGACCTTCCTAAATCCTATTTATAGTATATAATACTTTCTCACTAAAATCAACACAAATAATCTTTATTTTTCACAAAATTATAAATAGAAATCATACCTTTTATTTCACTTTCTTTATACTGTTTATTGACACCAGTAATTTCTTTCAATAACATCTTTTCAAGATAAGAAGTAAAATCATTAAAAGACATACTTTCTTCTGCTTGTATAACTTCATTTTCTATTAATGATGCCAATTGTCTTTGTGCTGTAGAATTAGTATGAATATATGTATTAATGGTCACATCAATACTTTCATGACCTAATCTTTCACTTATAGACTTTATATCAGTAGTCAATCTTGATAACATAGTTGCATGAGAATGTCTAAAACCATGTAAAGTAATTTTCTCAACTTTAGAAAGTTTTAAATATTTAGATAATTTACGATCTAATGCAGAAAAACTAATCATTTTTTCTGTACCAACTACAAATAAATGGTTTACTACTTCATATTGCATTTTTATTTTAAAATAATATTCTCTTAACATATCAAATAAAGTATCATTCATAACAACATCTCTAATTGAATGAGTTGTTTTTGGTGTAGTTATAACTTGTCCTTTACCCACAATTTGAACAGCCGTAGAAATAATATGAACTATTTTTTTCTCAAAATCAATTTGATTCCATTTTAATGCCAATAATTCTCCTTTTCTTAAACCAAGAAAATATAACATATTAAACAATAATTTATCCATTTCATCATCAATATAACTCTCAAAAACTTTAAAAGTGTCCAACTCCCAAAAATTTGGTTCTTTTCTTATATTATATTGATCTTTTACTTTTTTTATATTAGATAACACATTAACAGATAAATAACCTTTTATTACTCCACAATCTAATATTTGTTTTAAAATTCCAATAACTCTATTAATATAATCAGCACTTAACTTATCTTCATAAAGCATCTCTTTTTGATATTTTTTAACTAAATCTAATGTAATTTCTTCTAATAATAAATTCCCAAATCTTTCTTTCAAACGATTTTTATACCTATATGAAATACTGTCTAATGTTGTCCTTTTCTTTTCTAGCTCCACATCATTAATATAAATTTCATAAAGTTCATCTAATTTCATTTTTCTCATTCCTCTTTCTAAAATAATTTTTATTATTTTAAAAGACGTCTTTTAATTTTGATCAAAATAAACTTTTTTCTACCTAAAAATACATATTTTTTTCTTTTTTACCTAAAATTTCATAACCTTCATAAACCAAACATTTAATCAATTTAATCATAGATTCATCAACATATCTTTTACCATCTTTTTCATAAATTATATAATTATTCAATGTTTCCCACCCTAATGTTTCTTTATCCGTTTTTAATACTTTATAAGAAACAATTACTTTATCTTTTATTACTGGCATAATTTCTACATACTTTTTATCTTTATAAAAATACATCTTACCTCCTATATTTCTTAATTCTAATCAAAAATCATAAATCCAAATTTCTCTTTTTTTATTTCTATATTCCAAGAGTTATTCTGTGGTGTTTCCGCCACAAGATTGACACTAATTTGTTACAATAACATCTTTCAATAAATCACCAATAAAATTATGCTCCTCATCAATTGTTAATACAATATGCTCATGATTTAATAATAAATCTATATTACGCATAAATTTAAAATAATCATATTTAAAATATTCTTCATATTCCAATTCTAATTTAAATATTCCATTTTTATTTTCATAATATGTATAATACCAAAAATCATTAACATTTTTTGGCTTTTTAATTATATAAAAGCTAACAGAACTCAAACTACCAAATAATTTAAAATAATATTCTTTATTATCTAACACATTAACCATAAAGAAAGATAATTCAAAATCACTTACATTAATTCTAAAACACATTTTTTTTATTTCATTTCCCTCAAAATAACAATATGGTAACTCACTTAACTCTTTATACAAAGGTATTTCATATTTTACACTTTTCTCGACAATTAATTCTTCCTTTTCTTCTTTTTGTTCCTGTTGCTTTTGCAATTCTTTATTTTTCTTCTGACGTTCTTCAAATTCTTTATTCCATATACGTTGATCTACCATATAACTATTCATTTGAAAATCATTATCATTCTGATATGTTTCTCTAATTGAACCAACCATTTTATAATAATCGTCCTGTCCATATTTATTATAATAATCAACCAGTCTCAATGCAGTTTGTAAATAATCTATTTTGTCATTTAAAAATTTTTTCTTTACATCATCAACTTTAATCAATTTCAAATAATCTTTAACTGAAGCATCAGCAATTCCCATTTCTTTTCCTATCCATTCATTTTCTCGACCTTCAGCAATACCTCTTTTCTTCAAATCAGGAAAAATCCTATGATAAAGTTCAACTTCTAGTATCTTGTCATTTATTGTACGTTCATACGTATTCACATTATCTCTCATCAACTTTAATGTAAATACTGGATCAAGATTTTCATTATTCAACTCTATTGTATAATCAACAACATAACATTCTATACTTGAATACTGTTCTCCATATTTTTCTTCCAACAAACGATATGCTCTATATCTCTTATTACCAGTTTCAATAAGATATTTACCATTTGATTGAATAACTCGAATTGGATTATTCAAACCATCTTCATATATAGACTTTGCTAATCTTTCAATAAATTCATTTGATGGTCTTGATGGATTTAATTCAAACATTTCTAACTTATTCAATGGAATCTTAACAATTTGTCTTGTAGATTTGTTAATATCTTCAATTGCATTTATTACATTTTTTGATTCTAGAATATCCTCATTAATTAATATATTTTTTTTCTCTTCCAAATTATCTATATTTTTCTTTTTAACATTATTTTTTAAATCAACCCCAATAGAAGCTAAATATTCAATAAATGCTTTGTCTTGTAATTCTTCTGTTGGATAATCAACAATAGGAATCTCAAAAGAATATCTATTACGTATTCTTTTTCCATTCTCATCAAATCCATGTGATATTCTTGTTTTCAAAACAACTTTATCATCTTTAAATGTCCTTGTTATAGCTGGCATATTTTCCCCTCTCTTTCTTATAATTCCTCTTTACATGTACATAAACACTTCTCAATAATAACCCAGCAGATATACATAATGCTACAAATAAAAGCATAGAAATCAGCAAATCTATTCCAAAAACAATCAATTCAATATATATCTTTAAAATTTCCATTATGACTTCCATTTTTACACCTCGTTTTGATTAAAACAATGTATATGACTGCATATTAATTTGTTTATGAGTGAATCAACAGTTTCAATATTCTCTGTATATTTTTCAATAAAATATGCATTTTTACCAAATGGATCAAAAGCAGCTTCTTCATCTGCTAATAATCGCTTTAAAAATTTTTCTAATGTTTCCTTATAATTTAAAAGCGCTACATAAACAACTGTCATTTCCTCAGGATAAATTTCAACCATATCTTCAATTAACTCATAGGTATTATAATTTTTTTTCCTTAATATACCCTTTTTCTTAAAATAACTAATTACTTCATTTACATTATCATCATATTTTCTTCTAGTATTAAAAGTTTTATAAAATGCATCATCTACATACACATTAGCATATTCATTATTTCTAACTATTTTTATTTTCTTCATAGATTTAATTTCCTTTTCAATAATATTTTCTATATTAAGAGATAAAAATTTCACTTGATTTTTCATTCATTTTTACTATAATGTAGGTAAAAGGTGGTTTTCGCGGACTATCTTTTTTATTTTTGTTTTATTAATCTAATTAGACGAATTAAAGAATTGACTAGCAATCTTAATTCATAGATAGTTTGTTTCATGCTATCAATCCCCCTTTCTATTCCACCGCACGATGTCCGGACTTAAACGGCTTTATACTAAGGGTTTTGAAGCCACCTTTACCTAACAAGTGGACTTACATGCCATTTAGCAATGCCACTTTTTTATTATCTAAAAATAACTATCATTGATGGAAATGGTGCAGAATTTACACTATTTCCAAATTTTAATCGACCTTTTATAAATCTGATTTCAGCATATGGATAAATATATTCATGAAACCATTTTGTATCTGTTCTAGCTGGTATCAACATCACAACCAATGTATTATCCTTTTGGCTTTCACAAAAACTTTTTTTTACCCACTCACCAGTTTCTTTTCTTCCATATGGAGGATTACAAAAAACTCTATAACCTTTCCAATCCTGTTTCAAACCATCAACTTCTTTGGTAAAGTGATTTTTACATTTTGCATTTTCATCAGTACTACAAGGATCAAGATTAAAATGAAATTCTTCATTCAACAATTCAAATAAATCTATTGGTGTTTCCCATTCAACAGATTTAGAACTATAACAACCTTTTAAATTCATTTTTCACTCCTCCCACTTATTTTTTAAAATTTCTCACAAGTAATTATTTCTTCTTTTTCTGAAATAACATAAATCATATTTAAATCATAAAATGAAAATGATTTTAAAATGTTCATAGGTGTTGCTTCAATTTTAAATAAATCATGATTGTTTTGAATAATAACAACGATTCTTTGCTCATCTTCATAAAATCCATATTTTTCAATAATATATTCATACAATGTCTGTTCCATTTTTTTAATCTCCTTGAATTGAATGATAAGGGCTTTTAAGGTAGCCCTTTAACCTTTATTGTTCTAACTCCTGTAATCTTAGATAATATTCATTAACTAAAGCTCTATAATAATTTTTAAAAGTATCATGATTGATTATTTTACAATCGTCTAAACATTCTAAATATCCATTTGCAATGCCATAATGAATATTCAAATCTTCTATTGTTGTTTGTTGTGACATCTTTGTCACTAATTCCATAAATCTTTCCATCTTTTTATCTCTCCTTTTCTTTATAGTTATATTATATCACTTTTTCGTTATATGTCAATAGTTTTATATAACTTTTTCGTGATAAAATTTAACTATTGAATTATTAAATATAACTATGTTATAATTTATTTGAATAGAAAGGAGTTGATATATTTGATTTCCAATAAAATAGAAGCATTATTAAAAATTTATAATTCAGGAATCACAGAATACGCTAAATTCACCAATAGAAGTCAACCAAACATTTCAAATAAAAGAAAACGTGATTCTTGGAATGTTAAAGATTTAATTTTATTAGCAAAAATGACAAATACAAAACTTGCATTCATTGATAATGATAATCAACCAATAATATTTCTAAATG
>Ga0129308_1002716_pt1 | contig 14219 bp, 17 predicted proteins | sample L827metagenome_FD_94440 | JGI IMG/M metagenome (GOLD analysis project Ga0129308, IMG submission 94440) | Ring-tailed lemur group fecal microbial communities from Wisconsin, USA - L827 metagenome | ecosystem: Host-associated > Mammals > Digestive system > Large intestine > Fecal | place: USA...
AAAACTTATTCTGTATTTAATTGTTTTGTTCAAAATGGGAAGGACGGGACGAAACCCGAAAAATGCTGATAGAATAAGGAAAAAACGGCTGTTTGAAGTATTGTTCAGTGGATTTGGGAAAGTGAATTTTCCTCCCTGATTTTGATGTTTTATGCACAAAAAAATCCCTTCGTTTATTCCGACAATTCGGACGAAGGGCTATCATAGGTGAGCTTCCACTCAAAATATTCTTTTTCGGAAAGCTTCCCAGATTCGTATTTGCTTTTCATGATTTCCCATTCTTTTATGCAATCATATATATCACCACCACCTTTCAAGTCCTCCATCCAGAAGATAGACTGCATAAAATCTCTGCGGTTTGTACTGATAGAAGCGGAGAGGGCATTTGGACTGACACCAAGGATTTCTGCTATCCGTAGCCTGACCGAGCTTTTAGGTGTTCTGGCGTCGCTTTCATATTGTGCGATACGCACATCGCCGTTATCGCCGAACCCAAGAAGCATTCCTAATTGTTTCTGCGTCATTCCACGGAAGTTTCTAATCTTTTTAATGCGTTGTCCTATTGTCATTTTCTCACACCTCACTCACAGCAAAATCCCGATATGCGCTTTCATTTTTGGTTCTTAACTTTTCCACACCTTTATCCGCAGCCAAATCCGGATAGGCCGCCTGAACTTTCTGCCTGCTTCTTCGGATTGTCTCAAATCCGGGGAAAATGTGACTGTCCAGATTTTTCAAAAAAAGAGGAACTGTCATCGAATAGATGTCAATTCCCCTTAACTTTGAATAATGCTCCAGCACCCTAAAATACAAATAATTGTCCGTATTTCTGGCTTTCTCATCCTGCTCCAGAATATTCTTAACCAGTGCGGATACGGTTCTCAATTCACTCAAACAGCATCACTCCCTTCATCAGCGTCAATCACTTCAAACTCATCGTTGGCTTTCAACTTCAATCTGTGGCTCAGGAATTGCTCAATATCAAACTCATTTTTCTTATCGTAATCCGATGTGAGTTTAAAATTGGGATGCTGCGTCAGATCATATTTATCTGATAAAAATGGTCTGACGCCACGCAGCTGCAAAATACATTTTCCGCCGTCCAATACGGCAAGCTCGTCGATAGAAGCAAGGTCTTTTCCCAATTTTTGATAGTTCAAAGAATGGGAAGTCTCTCTGCCACGACTTTCTCCTGTATTGAACGTGTCAATCGTTTCCTTTCCCAGAGATTGATTTAATTCCTTTAATGTTGTCGGCTCAGAACCACCTAGAAAAATGCGGGAATCCATGTTCCCGATAATCGTATCTGCATTATCCTTGTAAATTGCTTTCAGCTGTGACTGCGCCTGCAGCACAAGACACGCTGAAATTTCTCTGCTTCGGATGGTTGCTACCAGCTTCTCAAGATTTGGAATCTGCCCGATATTTGCCGCTTCATCAATCAGACAACGTACATGGACAGGCAGCCTGCCGCCGTAAACATCATCTGCTTTTTCGCACAAGAGGTTGAACAGCTGCGTATAAATCATGGAAATCAGGAAATTGAAAGTCGCATCCGTATCGCTCATAATAAGGAACAAGGCTGTTTTCTTATCTCCCAGAGTATCCAACTGCAATTCGTCATAAGCGGTAATATCTCGCACTTCCTGAATATCAAAGCAAGCTAAGCGAGCGCCACAGGAAATAAGAATCGACTTCGCTGTCTTGCCCGCCGCCAGCTTGTATTTTTTATACTGGCGTACTGCAAAATGATTTGGCTTTTTCTTTTCCAGCGCTTCAAACATCAGATCTACCGGATTTTGAAATTCTTCATCATCCTCACGCACTTCCATCGCATTCAGGAACTCGATTAAAGTGGAGAAATTCTGTTCTTCCACAGGAGCTTCGTAATGAATATATCCAATCAACGCACAGTACAGCAGCGTTTCGGCTTTCGTCCAGAATTCGTCTCCTGCTTTCCCGTCCCCCTTTGTGTTGGCTATCAGCGTTGTCACCAACTTCAAAATATCTTTTTCAGAATGAATATACGCAAAAGGATTGTAGTGCATCGACTTTTTGAAGTTTATGGTGTTGAAAATTTTAATCGCATACCCATTCTTCAGAAGTGCGTTTCCGCATTCAATTACAATACTCCCTTTCGGATCAGTGACAACATAGGACGAATGCATCTGGAGAAGATTGGGTTTCAACCAGAAGCGAGTCTTTCCGCTGCCAGAACCACCAACAATCAAAACATTTTTATTTCTCGCATTGGCTGGATTCTTAGGACGGTTTGACATCATCAATCGCTCTGTCTTTGTGAGAATGATGTTATCCTCAAACTTTTGGGCGATAAACGGTTCAATATCTTTCCGTGTTCCCCATCGTGCCGAACCATATTCCACATTATGGCGATACTTCTTGGCGTTTTTTCCCTTCAAATACACGGCCAGACGCAAAGCAGCACCGCAGGCAAAACCAACAAGCAGATCGAATGGATAAAAACTCGGCATTGGATTAGAAAGAGCCAGAGGAAAAGCAGCAAAAAAGCCGAGGAGCTTTGCAGAAAAATCTGCACCCTCGGCTATACGCCATGCTTCACCTATATTTGTTGCAACCAATCCCAATATCAAATAGGGGATATTCAAAATCAGGAGTCGTTTTATCTCATTTTTACTCATCACAGATCACGCTCCTGTTTCTTCTCACGGATTTTCTTTGGAATAGAAGCCACAACTGCTTTGAACTTTGCTAACTGCTTGAGAACACTTGGACGTTTCTCCTTTGTCATGGATTTCGCCAGATGTTCCTTACAAATTGCATCCAAGACATCCGCATCCTTGGCCCGCACAAAGACAAGATAGCGGGGCGGATCACAAGTCCTGTCTTTCCTTACCGCAAAATCCACACCGTATTTCTTTGCCAACCGTTCAAAGTCTCTGATACCGTCTTTGTCAATCTCCACATTGGTTGCACCCTGATTCTGACCGAGCAATTCTTTCACTGTCTGCTTTCCACGAGGCTGACTACCTTTCGCCGCTGACTTCCGTGATTTTGTTTTTTCCCGGCTTTGTAAAAATTTACGGATACCGGCAACAATCGTTCTTGCGGTCAGCTTCGTCGTGCTGATTGCCAGATTGATTGTCCTGTTTTCCACTTCTTCCTGCAAATAAATCGACCTCCTTCCTCAAGAATGTATCATACCCAAAAAGATTACCTTACTTGTTCTTTATGGTCATAATACAAATTTCCTTTCACAACACGGGCATGGCTCAAAATCTTAATGTGACCATTTTTCTCATTTTCCAGCGATTTCTGATACCCTGCATCTGTCAGGAAAAGCCTTGTCCGTTCGCCTTTCCACCCAACCGGCGAATCGTTTGTCAGGACATCAAAGATAATCATATGGCGTGTATCCTCCGCAAAGCGGTTCAAATCCATATAAGAATGCCCATGATACTCCTGTGCGCCAGCCCTCAGCCGCATTTCCTCAATCATTTCGCCGATGGTTTTTGTTCCAGCCATCTCAACACCTCCTCATTCTAAAACGTCTCTGTCCAGAGCAGATTTATGTGGTGTCAGCTCTGCTTTCTCAGGAACATCCGGTTTTCTCACTCGCTCATCCGGTACAGGTATCGCCATAATGCTGTGTCCCATCCGCACATACATTTCCGGCTGATGAAAAAGCTCCTCATATTTCTGCATCAATTCAGGTGACAGAGAACCAAAATCATCTTCCGTTAAACCAGCTACAAGAAAGTCACCGGCAATAATATCGTAAATTTCACCGTTTTCAGCTCGCAGGCTGCGGTTTAGTTCACTGCCGTTAATCTTTCCTTCATCGTTACAGATAATCGTTACCGGATCGTCAAATGGATATACCGTAGCAATATCTCCGCCGACCGCCTTCTGAAGCTCTTTCAGGTTGCAGCCAATGCTCACCTGCTGCGGATACATAAATGGCTTGACCAAGAGTACATCTATGGTCGCCTGTTCCTGCTGGATTTCTCTTTCCTCCTGAAATGCAAAATTAACGCCGGTAAAACTCTCTGCGTCAAGGATATACTCGGAATTGTAATACGCCTGTTTCACAGCTTTTTCCGCTTCTTCACGGGTAGCAGCTTCAACTGTCACAGTCTTTTCCAGAGTTTCTTTTATCAAAATATCATATTCTTTCAAAATACATCCTCCATCTTTCATTATGAGTATGACCATGCATACATGGCTCAAAACTGATATTCTCAATTCTTTACCTTTGTCAGCGTAATAAAAAAGCAACTACCAATGAATCTTTTACAATTCATAAATAGTTGCTTCACTTTCCCACTGAGGGACACATATTTCTTCCAGAACCTCTATCAATGATTCCGGTGTAAAGAAAAGATCGTTCCGACTTTCCACCTTTTTCACAACAGCACGATATTCCGTTGTATGGCTCATCTCATCGGATTCCACCTTAACAGCCACACAATGCACAACAGCAAAAGACATATCCTCCAGCAACCACAGCTCTGTCTCATAAGTGGTAGCGACCATATCAAAAGCGGCGATTTCTACATCGGAATACATCATGCAGGCTCTTTGTCCGAACAGTTCTTTTCCTCGATACCGGAATCCCTTTTCAAACGGACTTTCAATCTGATATTGATATACGGTCTGCGCCTTTTCTCTCAGGGCATTACAAACCTCTGGGAGACACAGCCCTCCGGCGTTGCCGATTTCCTCATCGTCATAGGCTTCATAATCTTCCACCACGAACAATCCAAATAGCCAGTTGATTGCTTTATCCATTTCTTTTTCTGTAAACATTTCTGTCTCCTTATCGTTCCATGTTTCTTTCTCGTTTCTTCTGCCATTGTTCCAATAGCTGAATGATTTTATCTTCCATCTGTTTGCTGGTGTAGGATTTCGGAAAATATTTTCTGAGTACGTCCGTTTTTAGCGTTACTTTGTCCAATTCTCCCTTTTTCACTTCGTTCATAATCTCGCACATGGCATCTAACGTACATTCACCGGACTGCGCCAGCTTTTTAATCCGCTGTGCCTGAGAAAGAGAGGGGGCCGCCTGAGCATAATCCATAGCTTCCATAAATTGCTCCTGTTCCTCTTTGGCAAGATATGAAAGCTCCACAGCAGGATTGAACTTAATCTGACCGTTATCGACCATATCGAGAAGTTGGGGGATTAACTCGGTCAAACGGATATAACGCCTTACCTGTCCGGTGCTATCTCCACTGTCCTGGGCGATTTGTTCCCTTGCATTTAACTTCTGTCCAAGTTGGACAGAAGTTAAATCTGTCCTTGCTCCCTGATGTTTAATCGCATCAAATTTCATACGATAAGCAAAAGCACGTTCACTTGGCAAAATCGTTTCCCGCTGGAGGTTGGAATCCACCATTAAAATAATAGCAGCGTCATCGTCCATTTCACGGACAATCACAGGCATTGTCTCTTTTCCAGCCAATTCAGAAGCATGATGGCGTCTGTGACCGGAAATGATTTCATAGCCGCCGTCCGGATCAGGTCTGACAATCGCTGGCGTAAGAACGCCGTACTCCCGGATGCTCTCAACCGTTTTTTCCATATCCTCATCATCGACCACTCGAAATGGATGCCCCTCAAAGGGATGCAGCTCGGAAAGGGGAATTTCCTGAACCTGTTCTTTCTGCGTTTCTGTCCGTGACTGCTCCGTAGAGAAAATATCATCGTAGCTGTTCAATTTGATGTTTGCGCCTTTTTTCGGCATTGCTCAACACCTCCTTCGCCAGGACCCGATAGGCATCAGCGACTTTTCCTTTCGGATCGTGTTTGAAAATGCTTGTTCCTTCTGCGCTGATTTCCTCCGCACGAACGGAACGGGGAATATCGGTCTTATAAACTTTCAATTTCCCTCCGTAATTCTCCCGAATCAAATTGCTGATGTCTTTTGCGTAATTGGTTCGGCTGTCTACCATCGTGAGAAGAATCCCCTCGATTTTCAGCTTCGGATTGATTTGTCGGCGCACCTTGCTGATTGTCTGCAAAAGCTGTTCCAAACCTTTTGCCGGAAGATACTGTGCCTGAACGGGAATCAGTACCGTGTCCGCAGCCGCCAGCGCATTTACGGTCAACATACCCAAAGAAGGCATACAGTCCAGAAGTATAAAATCATAATTCTGCTTCACCGTATCCAAATATTGCCGAAGAATCGTTTCCCGGCTCATTGTGTTTACGAGAGAGACTTCCAAACCAGACAGTTCAATATTGGCAGGCACCAAATCGACGCCTTCTTCATGGTGCAAAATCCCTTCTCCCGGCTCAATCGCTTTCTCCGTCATTACCTTGCCCATCAGGTCAGATAACGTGACAGGAAGCTCATCAGGCATCGGATACCCCAAACTGATTGTAAGTGAAGCCTGCGGATCGGTATCAACAACAAGGACTTTTTTGCCCTCCATCGCCAAACCAACACCCAGATTCTCACAGGTAGTGGTCTTTCCAGTTCCGCCTTTCTGGTTGACTACTGCCATAACGGTTGCTTTTTTCGCCATCATACATCACCTCAACTTTCTGCATATACCTTAAAATAATTTTTCTCCTACAAAAGCCCCTCTGACATATCGTGTCGTACTCTGGAATCATAGTAACAACCGATAGTTAGAGGGGCATTGTAAATAGCGGCAAGAAGATATTGCCGCATATTGCGGACACTTGTTGTGTTTTCCTTCAGACAATCCAGCACAAAACTGATATGCTCTGAATTTAATTTCATAAACCGACTTTTCACTACCTCTGCTGGCTTATCATCGCTTGCAATGCGTATCATCTTCCGATTGGTACACACAGTATCGACTATCAACTCAAGTATTTCTTCAAGAATGTCAATATCATAAGGATGCCTTATTTTGAGAATTTCATACTCTAACTGCTCCTTAAAATAGAGTTTATATCGTTCTCTTTCCTCCATCCCTTCGTTTTCCTTTCCACTAAAACCGGAAGAAGGGAAAGGATCAGTATCACTAAATTCAGTATAAATAGTATCAGTATTATTACCTTGTGCTTTTGACAATTCAAGGGTTGTCTTTTGGATAGTTCCAGAATTGTCATTTTGACAATTCAAGAGTTGTCTTTCCACAGGATTGTTCACTGAGCTATCCACAAAATTTTTCACATAGATCAGATTTGGTTTTCCAAGTCCCTGCCTTTTTCGCTCAATCAAACCGCATTTGCGCTCCAACTCATCCAGAAGTTTCACAGCTTTCTTCTCAGCGCATCCCACAGAACCTTTAATCTCCTCAATCGTAAAAAAGATGTACACCCGACCAGCTTCGTCCATCCAGCCATTTTTCGCAGACAGATTCATGCGGTCAAGCAGAATGCCATATAAAAGTTTTGCATCCGTCGAAATATTCCAAAAGCGTTCATCCGTAAAGAGAACCTTCGGTATTCGATAGAATGAAAACATTTCCGATTGCTGACCATAAAAATAATCAAAGCCCACTTACACTCACCACCTCTCCGGTTGGAAAAGTGTTCTCCTGATACAGCCAAATTAACTGCATCAGCGGATGCCTAGCTCCTGCATAATCTTTTTCGTACACCACCCAATACAGGGATGATCTCGCCCATATGGACATCCATCGCATTCCGTTTTCACTTCCTGCGGCACACAAATCAGATAATAGCAATTCTCTTTGCCCAGACCACAGCCCTTTTTCCCTTTCCAAAAATAACAGTTACTGCAATCGTTCGGCTTGTCTGCGGCATAAGATACGTTCTGCACATCCTCACCTCCCATCCAACGACATTTCCTGTGATTCAGGAATAAAAAAAGAGCGTCTATCCAATCCGCAAATGGGAACGAATAAACGCTCTATGTAATCCATATTCAGTTGTGCGGCGCATCCCCCAAGAGATACGCCTTTTATTCTACGACAGCCTTACCCGCAGCCCCAAAAGGGAAGAAGTGGGGATGCCGACCAGATACCAGCCTTTCTCACCCCAAGCATATTCAATACGGGTAGGCTTCCAACGGTTGCCCACAAGCACATCCATACAAGTACCGCAGTGGAGTCCGCCGTAATACTCCTCCAAACCAAACCGCACATCCATACGGTCTGTCTCACTGTCATAAATCAATACGCCTTGTTTCATCAATCCAGACCTCCTATCATTAGAATCATAGCCACGTTGCCGGACTTTTATACAGTCACACGGCAGTTACATTTTTTGTTTCCAACCTGTCTCCTGATGGGCTTTTGGTCTGAATATTTTTTGGACAAAATCAGCGAAAAACCCAGTGTTTTCAAGGTTTCCAACCTTTTGTCCTATTATAACTCAATAGTCTATCCTTCTTACAATACCCGTTGCCTTCATATAGAAACTCCTCCATTTACCAATCTGAATATCACATTTTTCTTGTGATACTATTATTTGTAAATGAAGGAGTTTTATACTTTATTTACCTTTTTAGATTTTGTATTTCTCATGAACCTCAGTTAAAAACAAAATCACTTTAAAGATCATGTCATTTTTGATTATAAATATATATGTTTAATTTAATAGAAACAAAAACTCCCCCATTTACACTCTAAATATCACATTTCCTTCTGTGATACTATTTTGTAAATGGAGAAGTTTTATACCTCTTAGTTATTCTGTATTTTCGCAGATACAATCTCTAGCTGATCGGTTCAAAATCCGCAGCTCCATGTTTGCAGAGCGGACAGATGATATCATCCGGAAGAGTATCCCCTTCGTAGATATATCCGCAAACCGTGCAGACAAATCCCTTCTTGCCTTCTGTCTGCGGTTTCGGTTTTACATTTTTCTGATAATACGTGTATGTCATAGTGTCTTTATCAGACATAACTCTAGCCTCGGACACCGTACAGATAAACATGCCATGTGTTCCAAGATCCACATAAGACTCTACTTCCAATGACATAAATGCATTGATATAGCGTGACAGGAACGGCAGGCCATTGTCAGAATGCAGTGCATCATAATCTGCAAACTTATCCGCCGTACGTCCGCTCTGGAAACCAAAGTGCTGGAATACGGAGAAGGGAGCTTCCACTGACAGGCAGTTTACGTTCATCTTGCCGGTCTGCTTGATCACATGATGAGAATAATTCTGTTTATTGATATTGACAGCTACCCGGTTCGGATTATCCGTAAGCTGAGTTACCGTATTAACAATCAGACCATTGTCCTTCTTTCCATCATTACAGGTAACCACGTACAGACCATAACCGATCCGGAACAATGCGGTCATATCATTCTTATTCGCTTTTTCCGGTGACTGTGCGATATAATCTCTGCACAGCTCATCCGCCAATTTTTCAATCGCCTCTTTGGAGTCCTCCTTCAGCGCAGACTTGATCGTTACTTCTGTTTCCGCGTAGGTCAGATTCTTACTGCCTTCCAGTAATTTCTTCATCACCTTGGTTGCCAGCGGCGCCCAGCTTCCGTTCTGGATAAATGCAACGGTACGGTTCTGGAAATTGCGTTCTGTCAAATGCGTGATAAATGTATGCATGAACGGAAAAATCTCCGCATTGTAGGTTGTAGTAGCGAGTACCAGTTTTCCATAGCGGAATGCATCTTCTACCGCCTCAGCCATATCATCACGCGCAAGGTCAAATACGGATACCTTCGGGCATCCTTTGTCTTTCAGCTTCGACGCGAGCAGCTCCACTGCTTTTTTTGTATTACCATACACAGATGTGTAGGCGATCACAATGCCGTCACTCTCTACCCGGTAGGATGACCAGATATCATACAAATTCAAATAATATCCCAGATTCTCTTTCAGCACCGGACCATGGAGAGGGCAGATGATCTGGATATCCAGTCCTGCCGCTTTCTTCAGAAGATTCTGAACCTGAGCGCCGTATTTTCCGACAATACCGATATAATAGCGGCGTGCTTCACAGGCCCAATCCTCCTCCACATCATTAGCTCCAAACTTTCCGAAACCATCCGCCGAAAAGAGAACCTTGTCCGTCGTATCATAAGTAACCATAACCTCCGGCCAGTGCACCATCGGAGCAAGCACAAAAGCGAGAGTATGTTTTCCCAATGCAAGAGTATCGCCCTCTTTCACTGTCAGACGCTTTACGGATGCATCAAGGTCAAAGAACTGATCCATGATTCCAAAGCATTTCATATTAGCGACAATCGTAGTGTCCGGATATACATTCATAAAATTCTGAATATTTGCCGCATGATCCGGCTCCATATGCTGTACGATCAGATAATCCGGCTTTCTGCCATCCAGTGCCTCACTTAAGTTATCCAGCCATTCATGGGTGAAACGGATATCCACTGTATCCATAACTGCGATCTTCTCATCCAAAATCACATAAGAGTTGTATGCCATTCCGTTTGGCACCACATACTGTCCTTCAAATAAATCAATCTCATGATCATTGACACCGACATATTTAATGTCATCGGTTATCAGCATTTTTTCCATCTTATCACCTCTGATTATTATTTTTAGCTTTGCTCACCACAAAGCCTGTTCCTTGCAGGCTGACTTTCATCGATATCTGCAATTTGTCTCTATTGTATGCTATTTTGTGGATTATGACAAGTTTTTATCATAATAATCTTTCTCATATTTATCACATGTAAATGTTTCCATTAAAACCATTTATACAATAGATACTGTTTGCAGGTTTTACCCCGCCTTACCTGATATATTTTCCTAACAGCTCATATACACATTTCCGAATATCGTCTATGATGCTCTCACATTCCTTTTCCGGTACAAAGACCTGCTGTTTAAGCGGAAGTGAGAATGGACTAATCGAAATTCCACTTTCCAGCCAGTTTGCATCATAGGAAAAGGCCGCCTTCCGGTCTGCGGTAAGAGCCAGTGTCCCTACCGGATGATCTTTATAAAATACCCGTAGGCTTTTATTTGCTTTCATTCATTACCTCCTCAATATTTCTGTATGGCACCTTCTGAAACATCCCGCGGATCTCGTCCGCACAGTCCAGTGCAACCGCAATCCGCGTAAGTGACAACAGTGAAATCTGGCCGGTTGTTTCAAACCTCTTAATAGAGCCGTAACTCACACCGCTAAGAGCACTCAACTTTTCTTGCGTGATCGATCTCCTCTTCCGGATCATTTTCACTCTTTTTGCCAACTTTTTATCGATTTCCTCCGGGGTTTCCCATTGCAATGCTTCCATGCTTTTTGTGTCCTTTCTATATCCTTATTCCTGAAACTCTGCCAATTATCATTCTGCTAAATATGTACCATTCTTAACTTTTCACGCAACTATTGCTTTTATTCTTAACATTTTGCACATCCATTATAGGATAATATTTTATCTATTTTTTCATTTTTATCTAGAAACAGATAAAATATTATACATTTTTATTATATAACAAGAAAGGATTTATGTCCACACAATTCTACTGATTAAAATACACGATTATATAATAATGCGAATTTCTATTTAGAAAAACCACACCGGCATTCAAGCAGCTATGCCAGCAAAAAAATCATTCCAAAATGTTCATCAACACATAACCATTTTGAAATGATTTTATCTTTCTATATGCCTCTCTGCACAAACGCTTTATTTCAAAAACATATGAATCAGCTTATTGTGAATCTTCCTGTACGGCTGATACCGCATCGGCAGATCCAGCCAGGTCTTTTTATCCACAATACTTTTATAATGAGTAAACGTATCAAATCCATCCTTTCCGTGATAAGAACCCATTCCGCTCTCCCCAAAGCCGCCGAAGCCCATCTCACTGGTAGCCAAGTGGATAATCGTATCATTGATACATCCACCGCCATAACCACACCGCGCAGTCACCTTATCTGCCGCCTCTTTATCCGAGGTAAACAGGTAAAGTGCCAGCGGGTGCTGCATAGAATTGATCTTCTCAATCGCCGCATCGAGGGACTCATAGGTCAACACCGGGAGCACCGGTCCGAAGATTTCTTCCTGCATGACCGCATCCTCAAAGGTCACGTGATCCATAACCGTAGGCTCGATCTTCAGCGCAGCTGCGTCCGTCTTTCCTCCAAACACCACTTTCCTGCTGTCCATAAGGCCGCAGACTCTGTCGAAATGTTTTTCATTAATCATCTTTCCATATTTTTCGTTTGCAAGAGGCTGCTTTCCGAACTGCTTCCGAATCTGGCGCTTGATCTCTGCGATCAGCTGATCTTTCACCATCTTATCGCAGAAAATATAATCCGGCGCCACACAGGTCTGCCCGCAGTTCAGATATTTTCCAAACACGATCCTCCTCGCCGTCAGCTTGATATCCGCACTTCTTTCCACGATACACGGGCTCTTCCCGCCAAGCTCCAACGTTACAGGGGTCAGATGCCGCGCCGCCTGTCTCATGACTTCCTGACCCACTGCCTGGCTTCCGGTAAAGAAAATATAGTCAAAATGTTCACCCAAAAGGCATGCATTTTCTGCTCTTCCCCCGGTCACCAGTGCCACATATTTTTTATGAAAACATTCTTCCACGATCGTCCTCATGATCTCACTGGTGTTCGGTGAATACGCACTCGGCTTCAGCACCGCCGTGTTTCCTGCCGCAAGCGCATCCACCAACGGCTCAATCGTAAGCAAAAACGGATAATTCCACGGACTCATCACCAGCACCACTCCATACGGGGACGGCTTCTTATAACTCCGGGAGTGAAACTGTGCAAGGGGAGTGGGAACCCGCTTCTCTTTTGCAAATTTCCGGATATGCTTCAGCATATAAGTAATCTCGCTCAGCACCAGTCCTGTCTCACACATATAACTCTCAAATGCACTCTTTCCCAAGTCCTTTTTTATCGCCGTATTAATTTCCTCTTCATGATTCAGGATACTGGCTTTCAATTTCTCAAGCGCTGCGATCCGGAATTCCACATCTAAGGTCACACCGGAATAGAAATATCTTCTTTGTTCTTCTACAATCTGCTTAATCTCTGCTTCATTCATTGTTCAATGATAACCTTTCTGAATTCATATGATTCTATGCGTACATTCATTGCATACTAAGTAATTTTTACCTATATATCAAAGTAAAACGTATTTTTTTGTCCTGTGCTTCTTCATAGATTTATGGCAATTCGGACATCTCACATTTGCCTTTCCCATCATAACTGCCGCCCAATGCTTTCTCCTAATTCGAAAGCAACATATAGTAAAACGTGCACCACTATTTATTCAATAGACTTTGTGGCCGCCTTCTGCGCATGTATTTCTGTAGTATCATATACGGGAAGAACTGAATCTTTTTGACTAATCAACAATCCAATTTCCGTGCACCCCAAGATTACGCCTTCTGCCCCATTCTCCTTTAGCCTTTCAATAATTTGAGCGTATATATCCCTCGAAGCGTCTGATATAACTCCCAAGCAGAGTTCTTCAAAAATAATCCTATTTACCTGTTCTACTTCTGCCTCGTTAGGAATAACAACAGATAACCCTTTAGATATAAGCTTCTCCTTATAAAAATCCTGTGTCATCGTATACTTTGTTCCAAGAAGCGCTGCCGTTTTAATCCCTGCATCAATCAAGACTTCAGCCGTTGCGTCTGCAATATGCAAAATGGGAATCTGTATGTGTTCCTGAATCTGCGGAGCAACTTTGTGCATTGTATTCGTACAAATAACTATAAAATCTGCACCGGCATGCTCAAGGTTTTCTGCAGCTTTTGAAAGTATTTCTGCGCTCCTATCCCACTCACCCTTTGCCTGACATTCCTCAATTTCAGAAAAGTCAACACTATATAATAAGATTTTTGCAGAATGTAATCCACCTAGTTTCTTCTTAATTGTTTCGTTAATAATCTGATAGTACGATACTGTACTCTCCCAACTCATTCCTCCAATTAAACCAATTGTTTTCATTTCATACTTCCTTTCCGTACTTTCAAAACGATTAACCTCTAAAATAAATACATCATTTCAAGATTCCTCATAATAATACTACATCTATGCAACATTCTCAACAAAGCACGCTTACCATCGTTACAAAATTCAAAAACAATTTCGATCCATAGAAAAGGGGGCTGTAAAAAAAGTCCCATAAAGAAAAATGGGGCTGTAAAAAAAGTCCCATAAAGAAAAATCGCTGAGGTCGTGAAACCTCAGCGATTTTTTGGTATAATTAATTATGCGACTAACTAATAATACCAATGGTAATTATACCATCCGTCAGCTGAAATTACCATTGGAAATCGAAAAATTAATTGATATAGCTGACCCGGTATATACTTT
>Ga0129308_1002717_pt1 | contig 14219 bp, 9 predicted proteins | sample L827metagenome_FD_94440 | JGI IMG/M metagenome (GOLD analysis project Ga0129308, IMG submission 94440) | Ring-tailed lemur group fecal microbial communities from Wisconsin, USA - L827 metagenome | ecosystem: Host-associated > Mammals > Digestive system > Large intestine > Fecal | place: USA...
AATCGATCGCACGGAAAGGAGGCAAAGCTCCCAAGGTATAACAGCCGATATCGCCAAACACCTTAGCCGTACCGTTATACTCGGCGATCACCTCGTTCAAGGCCTCATACATATCCCGGTGTCCACAACCTTGGCACAATGCGGGCGGACGTTGCTCAACCACCTCGGGGATCGCGTAATAGCTCTGGATCTCCTTACCCAAGGCTTTGCCTACCGCGTCTGGCGTAAGCTCGCCGTCACGCTGAAGCGTACCGTCCAGACGGCCATGAACCGTCACGCCCTTCCCCAAGAAACCTTTTAATTGCTCTTCAACGACCGGATATCCCTCTTCCAACACCAAGATCTCCTTACACTCGCCAACGATCTTCTCCACTTGCTTTCTCGGAAGCGGATACTGGGAGATCTTCAATACGGGATGCTCGAAACCGTCCGGATAATTCTCGGAAAGATAATTGAAAGCGATACCCGTCGTGATGATACCCAAGTCTTTATTCAGGGCATCGAAATACTTATTATACGCGGAATTCTCGGAAGCTTCCGTGAAAGCCTCTTGAGACGCCAGCAAACTCTTGAAACGTTTACGAGCCAATGCCGGGAGTAAGATAAAACGTTGACGACCGTCTTCCGGACAATTCATCCGGTTCTCCGGCTTCAACGGGCTGGTTACAACACCGGCACGAGAATGCGCCATACGGGTCGTTACACGCAGCAAGATAGGATACCCTAATTTCTCGGATAACTCGAATCCATGATATACCATATCATAAGCCTCTTGCTGGCTGGATGGCTCAAACATCGGGATCATGGCGAAATTGCCATAAATACGGTTGTCTTGCTCATTCTGGGAAGAGTGCATGGATGGGTCGTCGGCCGTAAGGATGATCATACCTCCGTTGATACCGCTCATAGCGGCGTTCATAAAGCAATCGGCGGCTACATTCAAACCCACGTGCTTCATGCAGCAAAGCGCACGTTTACCGGCATAGCACATACCCAAAGCGGCTTCCATGGCGGTTTTCTCATTCGCGCTCCAGCGACAATGGATACCTCTTTCCTTCGTTACCGGAGAACCTTGGATATATTCTGTGATTTCAGTAGAAGGGGTTCCCGGGTATGCGTATACCCCGGAGATTCCAGCGTCTATAGCGGCTTGCGCTATGGCCTCGTCCCCCAAAAATAAATGTTTTTCCATGTGTATCTGTTTTCTTAATATTGACTATTCACACTATTTAGCCGCCAAAGGTAATGAAAAATGTTCAATTTAGAATGAGAGACTTATGATTTATACTAGATCCATTACCGTATCCGGCGCCTATTCAACTCCGCCCGATACCGGTTGGCATTACGGTTATGCTCCGCCAACGTCACGGCGAAATTATGCCGTCCCGAGAAATCCTCCTTAGCGCACATGTATAAGTATTTATGTTTCGTATGATTCAATACGCTATTCAAGCCCTTGATAGTAGGAATCCGTAGAGGACCGGGAGGCAGGCCCGCATATTTATAGGTATTATAGGGAGAATCTATTTCCAAATGCTCAAATAAGATACGTTGCAAAGAAAAATCCCCCACCGCGAACTTTACGGTAGGGTCTGCCTGTAAAGGAATACCAGCATGAAGGCGGTTGATATAAAGGCCCGCCACGATTGGATATTCGTCCGATGCCGCCGTCTCCTCTTCTACGATAGAAGCCAAGATAGATACCTCAACTGGAGTAAGCCCGATCTCCTCTGCCTTTTTCAATCGTTCCGGTGTCCAGAAAGCGTCATATTCACGCTTCATGCGACGTATAAATTTATCCGCGGATATATTCCAATAAATCTCATAGGTATTAGGAATGAAGAGGGCATTGATCGTTTCCGGGGTAAAACCTAAAGAGTCGCAATACACAGAATCATTCAATAGACGCAAGAGATTTTCCTTCCCGAACATCAATTGATCACTTATACGTTCCGCCAAATCTTCCTTGAAACGGACATTATTAAAAGTAACACGGGCCGCAACTTGATGTCCTCTCCGCAAGTCATTCAATAAGGTTAAATTACTCATGCCGGGCTTCACGGCGTATCGACCGGTACGCATGGACGCAGGATACTTCAACAATCCACTCAATTGCTTAAAGCTACCGATACGGAGACAGTTCGCCGAATCTCTCAACTGCCGGCAAAGATCATCAAAATCCTTTTTATCATCTATATAGACATAGACCGTCTTATCCGGCTTAAAATTCGGAGCCCAAGCCAAACGGTACACCCAAAAGCCTCCACCGCCTATCAAAACAACGAGAATCGCTATCAAGGCGATAATTATCGGGCGCCTCGATAAAATTTGTTTGTTCAAATCCATGAATAATCTATTGAATATCAGAATAAGGCACAAAAGTAGTATCTTTTTTCGAAAAAAATGATGTGCAAAGCCTTGTTTATTTAAAATTATAGTTCTACCTTTGCATCGCAATTCTAAGGAAGAAGCACAGAACACACAAGGAAGTGTGGGTGAGTGGCTGAAACCACCAGTTTGCTAAACTGACGTACTCGTAAGGGTACCGGGGGTTCGAATCCCCCCGCTTCCGCAAAGAGCCAACTAATAAATTTATTAGTTGGTTTTTTTGTTTTTAAGCCAACCGAATTAAAGTGTTTCATATATTTGTCATATTTGAACTTATCGTAAGTCGATCTGTTATTAAAAGGAGATAATTAAATATATACATTATGACAATTGCTTTTATCCGAACATATAACAATAAGCAAAACTCCGAGGTCCAAGAAGCTGTGATCCGGGAATTTGCCGAATCTCAGAAGATAGAGATCGGGAAGTGGGCTAAAGAGGTGGGAAATAGTCCTCGTGCGAACCGCAGACTGGAAAGTATTGTCAAATCTTTAAGTCCCGGGGATGAGATACTTGTGTCCGATATATCCCGTGTGAGCCGTAAGATGATCGAGATCATCCATATCATTTTGCTTTGTATAGAGCGAAAGGTAACGCTTCGTAGCGTAAACGACGGTTATGTGTTCGAGGATAATATCGACAGTAAGACTTTGGCCTTTACCTTCGGTCTGGTCTCCGAGATCGAGCGAAAGCTGGTCTCTATCCGTACGAAGGAAGCCCTTGCCTTGATCAGAAGTAAAGGTGTGGTGCTGGGCCGTCCGAAAGGTAGTCAACAAATGGGACGCTTGGAGCCTTATAAGGAACAAATCGAGAAAGATTTGAAAGATCCGAGCTTGACTTACGCTCAGATAGCGGAGAAATACAATGTATCGCTAAGTAGCTTCAAACGCTTTCTGAAAGAGTATCTTCCCGATAAGAAAAAGAAGAAGAAGAAATAATGATTCAATGTGCCAATATGCCAATGAAATACCAGAAGTGGATAATTTAGATATTAGCATATTCGCATATTCGCATATTCGCATATTGGCACATTGAATCATTATTATTTCTCTATACGGATACGGGCGTCTACAGCGAACAAGCCTCTATCCGTAGCCACCAACGGATTTATATCCATTTCCTTTATCTCGCTGGCAAAACGCAATAAGGTAGAGAGGCGAACGATAATGTCCGCATATTGTTGCTCGTCGATGCCCTTTTGCCCACGCGTACCTTTAATGATCGGATACCCTCTCAAAGAACGAATCATTGAATAAGTCTCATCATATGACAACGGTGCCAAACCATAAGACACATCTTTCAATACCTCCACGAAGATTCCACCCAACCCGCAAAGTACCACATGGCCGAAACGATCCTCATATTTAGCTCCCAAGAATAATTCCTGTCCTTTCAACATCGGTTGTACCATGATGCCCGTAACACCCGGCAGACGCATCATACGTTCATACTCGAACAATAAATGCTCTTCTCCACGGATATTCAAGGCCACACCACCGATATCGCTCTTATGCACAGGCCCCACAACCTTGGCTACCACCGGATATTTCACCTTCTTGGCAAAAGCCAGCAACGCATCCCTATCATCCGAAGCATATTCCTCCACTAACGGGATATTAGCGGCACGCAACAATGTACGCACTTCCTCCGGATTTAAATAACCGCTACCCGGCAACCGGTCTATGATACGACGAACTTCCGGTACATCCACGCCATATAGCTGGATATCCGTGCTCATCGGTTTCGGCGTATTGATCACCCGTGAAAGGGCAGTACCCAATGTCACCTCGTCCGAGAAGTTCACATGGCCTTTCTTGACAAAGCTCTTCACCTCCGGTCCGGCCGTTACGATAGACGGTAATATCGGGAAGATCGGCTTCTTGCACTCTTCCATCTTTTTATGAAGTACCTCGTAGGTATCATAAAGTTTTACCAAACCGGGACTACCGAAGATGACCATCATCAAATCCACATTATCGAAACGATTCTCACAGAAATCTATGGCTGTAGCCAGATGTTCCGGTGTCCCCGTACCGATAATATCAATCGGATTACCGACAGCGGCACCCGGATACAGTTTGGATTTCAACTCATCAGCGATAGGGCCTTCCAAACTAGGAACATTCAAACGCCCCTTGGATAAAGCGTCCGCCAACATTACCGCAGGCCCTCCGGCATGTGTCACGATCGCACAATTCTTCCCTTTCACGTCTTTCAAGGTAAAGATACTCGCCACGGTAGTCAATTCCTCACGGCTAAAACAACGCACGATACCCGCCTTACGGAACAAAGCCTCCACGGCAGAGTCCGAACTAGCGATAGCGCCCGTATGCGAAGAGGCAGCTCGCTTTCCAGACTCCGTACTTCCCGCCTTGATAGCGGCGATCTTGCATCCCTTACGTATCAAGGAAGACGCATGATATAATAATTTATCAGGTTGCTTAATTTGCTCGATATACAACATCTTGATCTTGGAATCCAATACCGGATCAAAGTTCCGATCCATATATTCAAGGATATCCTCTACTCCATTCTGCTTGGAGTTTCCAACCGACCAAACAGAAGAGAAACGCAGCCCTTTTGTCAGCGCCGACTCGATAATGAACAAGGCCGTACCGCCGGAGCTAGAGATGAAATCCACGCCATCGGGATGGAATTCCGGTATCGGTTGCGTAAACACGCCATGATAATTCATATTCATCAATCCGATACAGTTCGGGCCGATCAAGGAAGCTCCCGCCTCATTCACGACATCCAGCATCTGTTGTTCCAAGATACCGCCCTCGTGTGTCTCCTCGCCGAAGCCAGCCGAGATCACGATAAAAGCTTTCACCCCCTTTTGCCGGGCCAGCACTTCCATCACCTCGGGGCACGATTTACCCGGAATCGAGATGATCGCCAACTCCGTCTCCGGGATATCATGTACAGAAGGATAAGACTTGACACCTTGCACGTCTGTCTCCTTGGCGTTTACCACACATAATTCTCCTTTATATTTTCCATCCAACAGGTTTCGCACGATACGACCGCCCGGTTTATGTACGTTGTTGGAACCTCCCACCACTACGATGCTTTGAGGATTAATCAATTCTCGGTTAATCATAACATTTTGATTAGTTAGATTCAATGAATGGGAGCAAATATAGTTTTTTTCTCCATTTATTCATTAAAACCCGGGGTATTTATTTACACTTTGCACTCTCTGTCTGCAACCAGTCACACCATGCATCCATCCCGTCTCCTTTCATGGCGGATACCTCGAATATCTGGAGATGGTGATTTACCTTCAAGGCGTTTTCTCGAAGCACTTCCACTTTTGTATTCAGATAAGAAGCCAGATCAATCTTGTTGATTACGCAGATATCTGCCTCTTGAAAGATACGTGGGTATTTCAATGGTTTATCATCTCCCTCCGTCGTACTCACGATAACGATTTTCATGGACTCTCCGAGATCGAACATGGCCGGACAGACCAGATTGCCGACATTCTCTATAAAAAGGATCGCTCCCTCCTTCGGATTCAGATGCTTAACGGCATGATTGACCATGTCGGCTTCCAAATGACAGCCGGTACCGGTATTTACCTGAAACACGGGAATCTCCAACGCCGCTATACGGTCGGCATCGTTTGAGGTTTGTTGATCGCCTTCTATCACATAGATCGGTCGCTTCGCTTTCAAACGACGGATCGTCTCTTCCAGCAAGGTTGTCTTACCGGATCCGGGCGAACTCATCAAGTTCAGGCAGAACAGGTTCTTAGCCTCGAAATATCCCCGGTTTCGCTCCGCCAATAAGTTGTTACGTTGAAGTATATCTTGTTCCAGATTGATTACGATCCCTTCATCGGGATGGTGATGATGTTCATGGCCATGAGAATGCTCATGCGTATGATCGTGATGGTGATGATGCTCTCCGCATCCGCAAGTTCCGCACATAGTATTTAAGTTTTTATTTCATTAATATATCATTCCTTTTTAATAACAATCGACTTCACCCGAAGTTCCTTCCCTTTAAGGATTTTAACTAAATAGGAGCCACAATGGGGACAAGGGGAAAACAAGGCGTTCATTGGGAAAATGGTCTCACAGTCGCTACACTGTCCTTCCCCCTCAATATAATGACGGATAATCCGGGCCTTTTCCAGCTTGCTACCTTTTATGGCGCTATCCAATGCGAACGCTAAGGTTTGGATCTCTACGCCGGACAAATGTCCTATCTCTAACTCCAACTCTTCGACCACCGAGGCTCCCCGGTTATCCGCTTGTTCCTCGACCAGCTCCACGATACTACGGGCTATAGACAACTCATGCATATCTGATCTCTTTTAAAAGGGAGTCACCGAGGCGATCGTTAATTGCCCCACGGCTATCCCCCCATCGTTACAAGGTATACGAGACGGAATATAGACGGGGACCCCAGCCATGATGAACTGTCTCCTCATCGACTCCGTCAATAATTTATTCTGGAAACATCCTCCCGAGATAACCACTTGTGTCGCTTTCGTCCGTTTAATCAACAAGCGGGCTTTCTGCACAAACAAGGAAGCCAATGTCGTATGGAAACGGGCGGATATCAAGCTCACCGGGACCTCGTTCGTCTTATCATGCAATAATGCCTCAAACAAAGAATAAAAAGAGATTTCCTCTCCCTCCGCCGAGACTGGATACGCATAAGCGTTCCTCTCTCCCATCGCCGCCTGCTCCAATAAGACCGGAGCCTCCGCTTGGTGGCTGGAGACATCGCAAATCCCCAATAAAGAAGCTACCGCATCAAACAGCCGGCCAGCGCTGGATGTATAGGGTGTATTCACACCTTTCTCCATCATTCGTTCAAGCATAGCGATCCTTTCCGTGCCTATGCGTTCCACGAAATCGGCCGGATAAGGAATACCCGACGGTTCGTCCTTGAAATAATGCCACAAATAGGCGACAACCATTCGCCATGGCTCCTCAGCCGCCTTGTCGCCTCCCGGTAACGGGACATACTCAAAATGGGAAAGGCGACGGTATTTCGCTCGGTCACAAAAGAAGAACTCGCCTCCCCAAACCTTACCATCATCACCCAGACCTGTCCCATCCATCACGATAGCGAGAACTGGCTCATTCAATCCATGCTCCAACATACAAGCAGCGGCATGGGCATGATGATGTTGTACCTTTAATAAAGGTAAGGAAAGAGATTTCGAGATACGTTCCGCCTCTTGGCTGGAAAGATAATCCGGATGCAGGTCACAAACCAATCGCTGGGGATTGAAACGAAACAAATGACGAAACCGCTCCATAGATTCCGTATAGAACCGGAAAGTCTCCCAGTTCTTTAAGTCGCCAATATATTGACTTTGCAGGATCGTCTCTCCTTTCCCCAAAGCGAACGTGTTCACTTTCTCCGCACCGAAAGCCATGATCCCCTCCACATTTGTATCCGTGAAAAAGGGTTCCGGCACATAGCCCCGGGAACGACGGATCAAGCAAGGTTGTCCTCCGCAGACCTGCAATACAGAATCATCTACCCGGTTATGGATCGGGCGATTATGATGCAAGAGGATCGCTACCTTTCCCGCTAATTGCGCCTCCGCATCCTCCGGGGTGATCGCTATCGGCAAATCGCTTAGATTCCCGCTGGTCATTACCAACGCAGGTATCCCTGTACGAGCAAACCAATCGTAATGAATTGGCATATAAGACAACATACATCCTAGCGTATGCATGCCCGGATTGATTCCGGAAGCTAACCGGCTCCGTTGCCTCAGCAGTACGATCGGACGGCGCCAAGAAACTAAGCATCGCTCCTCCATCGGCTCCGTTACTGTATAGACTTGCAGATGTTCCAGATCACGGAACATAACAGCGAATGGTTTGGTATCCCGCTGCTTTATCTCTCGCAGACGGGCAACCGCTCTCTCGTTCGAGGCATCACAAATCAAATGATAGCCTCCGATTCCTTTAGCCGCAATAACCTCTCCACCAAGCAATAAGCGAGAGGTAAGTTTCAATAAGGTCTCATAATCGATATAAGTCTCCTCGTTATAAGTCGCGTAATAAGTCGGGCCACAATGATTGCAAGCGACCGGTTGGGCATGGAAACGGCGATCGATAACATTCGTATATTCTTTCTCACAATCGGGACACATAAGGAAACCGCCCATCGTTGTCTGCGAACGGTCGTAAGGAAGGTCCCGGATAATAGAGAAACGAGGGCCACAATGCGTACAATTAATAAAAGGATATCCGATTCGATGGGGTTGCGTAGTCCGGTCTCGCATACAATCCGCACAAACAGCGATATCCGGGGAGACCTGCGTGACCTCATCCGATTCTGAATGGCTGGGCGTAATCGTAAAATCGTCAAAATCATCTTCATCCATTTCCGTAGATGTATAGGAGATCCGATGGATATAAGCGACACGAGGATGCTCGGTCCGTATACGACTTATCAGCAAATCCCGATCATCCGGAGTAGCGGCAACCAAGATACGTACTCCATTATTCATATTCTCCACACAACCTTTCATCCCCAGATCTTTAGCGATCCGGTAGATAAAAGGGCGAAAACCAACCCCTTGAACCAAGCCTTGAATAATCAACGCATATACTTTATTCTTCGCCATAGCACAAATATAAGAATAAATGTCTAATCAGACACGAATCGACTATCGTATTTACTAAAGAGATATTATCTATCATCTTATAAATAATATTTATCAATTTTATCTTTCCCACTTAAACATATTAAGTATCTTTGAGGTTATTAAATAAATTGAAACGATATGTGTTTAGCGGTACCCGGAAAGATTATCTCAATCGATCGAAGCATCCCCGAAATGACCATGGCTAAAGTTGATTTCGGAGGCATCCTAAAGAATATATGTATTGAATGGGTGGATGTGAAACAGGGGGATTATATCCTCGCTCACGCAGGGATCGCTATATCTGTTGTAGATGAGAAAGAAGCGGAGGAAACACTGAAAGACCTTAAAGAATTACAAAAGTGCGTTTCGTAGACGAATATAGAAGCAACGAGAAGGTACAAACTCTTCTGGAGGCCATCCGCAAAAAGGTGACACGACCTTGGTATATCATGGAGATTTGTGGCGGGCAAACACATGCTATCGCCCGTTATCGGCTGGAAGAGATGTTGCCGCCGGATCTTCACCTGCTCCATGGGCCGGGCTGCCCGGTTTGCGTAACACCGGTCGAGACAATCGACTACGCCTTGAAGTTGGCGACACAGCCGAATGTGATCTTAGCCTCTTTCGGGGATATGATGCGAGTTCCGGGAAGTAAGGAGGATTTATTGAGCGTAAAAGCGAGAGGAGCGGATATCCGTATGCTATATACGCCCTTGGATGCCCTATCACTGGCCGAGGAGAACCCGGATAAGGAAATCGTATTCTTCGCGATTGGTTTTGAGACGACCGCACCTGTCCACCTCATGGCTTTGAAAGAGGCCATACGCCGAAGACTTCCGAACTTTTCCATATTGACTTCCCTATTCACGGTACCACCCGCTATCGAGGCTATCTTATCCGATCCGGAAAGTAAAGTAGACGGTTTCCTGACAGCCGGACATGTCTGCGCCATCACAGGCAACAGGGCCTATCACCGATTAACCGCCCGATATAAAATCCCGATGGTCGTCACCGGATTCGAGCCGGTAGACCTATTATATGGTATCTACCGCTGTGTCTCCCTGTTGGAAGCCGGAAGTTATGAGGTAGAGAACGCTTACAAACGGGCCGTCCCCGAACAAGGGAATGCCGCCGCCCGCCAACTTATGGACGAGATGCTGGAACCTTGCGACCAAGACTGGCGGGGCATCGGAATCATCCCCTCCAGCGGGCTTCAACTTCGGTCCGAATATAAAAGATATTCCTCCCGAATGAGATTTCAATTGCGTCCGGAAGAAAACCGGATCGCATCCGAATGTATCGCCGGACTGATTATGAGAGGTTTGAGACAACCCTCGGACTGTCCCCATTTCGGGAAGGCCTGCCATCCCGCCCATCCCTTAGGAGCCCCGATGGTCTCCTCGGAAGGGGTTTGTGCCGCTTACTATAGATATAAATAGATAGAAAGATATGGATATACACTTGAATTGCCCGATTCCTTTTACCGACTCAGACCGTGTGCTACTGGCGCACGGAGGGGGAGGACGCATGACACACCAACTGATCAGCCAAGTATTTTATCCGGCTTTCCGGAACCCATTATTGGAGCAAGATCACGACGGATGCGTGTTCCCTATGGAAGAAGGGCGACTGGCCTACTCTACCGACTCCTTCGTGGTAGACCCGATCTTTTTCCCCGGAGGAGATATCGGCGATCTGGCGATCAACGGGACCGTTAACGATCTGGCTTGTTGTGGTGCCCGTCCTTTGTATCTGACCGCCGGGTTTATACTGGAAGAGGGCTTGCCTCTAGCAGATCTTCAGCGTATCGTACAATCCATGAAACGTGCGGCAGAGCGTGCCGGCGTACAGATCGTAGCCGGAGACACCAAAGTGGTGGAACGGGGTAAATGCGATAAATTGTTTATCAACACCAGTGGGATCGGGATCGTCCCTCCGGGCATACGAATCGCCCCAGACCAAGCGACTCCCGGCGATGTCGTCATTTGTAGCGGCCCGATTGGTCTACATGGTATCACGATCCTTTCCGCACGGGAAAGCTTGGGATTCGAGACGGATCTAAAAAGTGATACCGCTTCGCTAAACATTCTGATTTCTGAGCTGTTACATACTATAGGAGAGGTACATGTCTTACGTGACCCCACCCGAGGTGGCGTAAGCGGAACCCTCAACGAGATCGCCCAAGACGCTGGTGTGGATATCCTGCTGGACGAAGACGCCCTGCCTATTCCGGAAGCGGTACGTGCCGCATCCGAGATGCTAGGATTAGACCCGCTCTATATAGCGAACGAAGGATTAGTTCTTGTGATCCTGCCGGAAAGCCGTGCGGAACAAGCGTTACCCCTTATGAGACGTTTTGAGGAGGGCAGGCAAGCGACCGTTATCGGCCGTATCACCAAGCAAAGCGGAGAGCAAGCCCGGGTCAAGATGAAGACATTATACGGTAACTACCGGATCATCGATATGCTAAGCGGGGAGCAACTCCCCCGTATTTGTTAGAATACTTAATTGCTGAGATATGGAAAATAAAAGACCGTCCGTTTACGAAGAGTGCCGTCAGAAAGGCATCTCCCGCCGGGACTTCCTGAAGTTCTGTACCACCATGGCCGCCCTGATGGGATTGGAGGCTTCGGGAGTGGCACAGGTAGTAAATGCCTTGGAGACGAAACCCCGCCTTCCGATCATCTGGCTACACCTACAGGAATGTACCTGTTGTACCGAATCGTTTATCCGTGCCGCCCACCCGATCGTGGCTACCTTGTTGTTAGACAAGATTTCCCTAGACTATACCGAGACGCTGATGGCCGCCGCCGGCGAACAGGCCGAGGCCGCTAAGGAAGAGACCATAAAAAAGTATTACGGCAATTATCTGCTGATGATCGAGGGATCGTTACCTACAAAAGACGAGGCTTATTGTTGCGTAGGCGGCAAGAGTGCCTTGCAGATCACCGAAGAGGCCGCCGCAGGAGCTAAAGCGATCATCGCTTGGGGCAACTGCGCTTCCGCCGGTTGCGTGCAAGCGGCAAACCCGAATCCTACCGGCGCTAAAGGTATCCATAAAGTAATCAAAGGTAAACCTATTATTAATGTACAAGGCTGTCCTCCGATCGCCGACGTGATGGCGGGTGTCATTATCTATATGTTGACCTTCGATCGTATGCCGCAATTGGATGGATTGGGCCGTCCGAAGATGTTCTACTCACGCCGGGTGCATGATACGTGCTACCGCCGTGCGAATTTCGACGCCGGTTTGTTCGTGGAGAGCTTCGACGATGAGAACGCCAAGCATGGCTACTGCTTGTATAAAGTGGGATGCAAAGGTCCGAGCACCTATAACTCGTGCGGTATCATCAAATGGAACGAGGGCACCAGTTACCCAATCCAAAGCGGTCACCCCTGTTTAGGTTGCAGCGAGGAGAATTTCTGGGACAACAGCCCGTTCTATAAACGTATGCCCGATATACACGGATTCGGTATCGAGGCCACGGCGGATCAGATCGGTCTGGCTCTAGGAGCCGCTACCGCCGCCGGTATCGCCGTACATGCCGTAGCGACTAACATACGGAAAAAAGAGCTTATCGACAATGATGAGCCGGAAAGTAAATCTACGATCTAATAAAACACTACTATCATGTCAGAAAGAATTGTCATAGACCCCATTACCCGTATAGAAGGCCACCTGCGGGTAGAGGCTGAAATAGAAGGTGGCACGATCAAGAACGCTTATAGCTCGGGTACCATGGTGCGGGGCATCGAGAATATCGTAAAAGACCGGGATCCCCGGGATGTATGGGCTTTCGTAGGCCGTGTTTGCGGCGTATGTACTTCCATCCACTCGCTAGCATCGGTACGGGCGGTCGAGAACGCACGGGGTATCGTGATCCCTCCCAACGCCAGTATGGTTCGTAATATCATGCAAGCCGTATTGTATATGCATGACCATACGGTGCATTTCTATCAATTGCATGCATTGGATTGGGTAGATGTGGTATCCGCCTTAAAAGCCGATCCGAAAGCCGCCGCTTTACTTGCCCAGCAACTTTCTCCATGGGTAAAGAATACCGAGGGGTATTTCACCGCCACTCAAGAACGACTAAAGAAGTTCGTTGCCAGCGGGCAGCTTGGTATATTCGCCAATGGGTATTGGGGACATCCGGACTATAAACTTACGCCGGAACAGAACCTTATCGCTACCGTCCATTATTTGGACGCATTGGAATGGCAGAAAGAGGTCGTCAAGGTACACGCTGTGTTCGGGGGCAAGAATCCGCATCCAAACTATATCGTAGGCGGTATGCCTTGCAGCATAGACTTAAATGAGGCCAACGCGATCAACGCAGATCGACTCGCTCTGGTAAAGCAGAAACTAGAGGAGGCGAAAACTTTCATCAATCAAGTGTATATCCCAGATTTATTGATGATCGCCAACGTCTATAAAGACAAATGGAGTAAGATTGGCGGAGGCGTACGAAACTATTTGTCTTACGGAGACTACCCGGTGTTCGATCTCGGGGAAGTGGAGAGTTATAAGATCCCCAGAGGAATCGTCTTGGATCGTGACCTTAGCAAGGTACATCCCGTAGACGCTAACTCCCCGGAAGAAATCAAGGAGTACATTTATCATTCATGGTATAAATACACGCAAGGAGACAAAGCCGGTTTGCATCCCTACGAGGGAGAGACCCATCTGGAATATACCGGCCCTCGTCCCCCCTATAAGTTATTGGACGTAGAGGATAAATATAGTTGGATCAAGACGCCACGGTGGAAACAGGAACCAATGGAAGTGGGTCCGTTAGCCCGTTTGATCGTAGCTTACGCCGCAGGGAAGGAACCCCAAAAGAGTATCGTAGACGAGACTTTACGTCAGCTAGACTTACCGGTAGATGCTTTATTCTCTACCCTAGGACGTACCGCCGCTCGTGGATTGGAATGTAGAATGGCAGCGGACTGGGCCCTTGAGTTTTTCAACCAATTGATCAAGAACCTCGAGAACGGGGATTCCCGGATGGCAAACAGCGCCGAATGGGAACGGGAGAACTGGCCCGATCATGAGCAAGGCGTAGGATTGGCCGAAGCTCCCCGTGGAGCATTAGCCCATTTCATCGTGATCGACAAGAACCGGGTAAAGAACTACCAGATGGTAGTGCCTACTACTTGGAACGCCTCACCGAGGGATGAGAACGGCGTATTGTCCGCCTAC
>Ga0129308_1002719_pt1 | contig 14215 bp, 13 predicted proteins | sample L827metagenome_FD_94440 | JGI IMG/M metagenome (GOLD analysis project Ga0129308, IMG submission 94440) | Ring-tailed lemur group fecal microbial communities from Wisconsin, USA - L827 metagenome | ecosystem: Host-associated > Mammals > Digestive system > Large intestine > Fecal | place: USA...
CCAGTCCCGAAACATACAGACTGTTTTTGAAATAATCCGTAAAAGGGAAAATATTTCTGTTAAAAATGTCTATATAATGCTGCAGGGTAAAGGTTTCCGGAAGTATCGTAGGCGGTGTCCGGATCGCTTCCCGGGATGATTTTAAGGAAACCGTGATCATGAAGAAGAACGGTATCAAAATCACCGCCGTCAAAACGAGTATTCCCAGATAAAAAAAGATACCCCTCACGATTTTCTTTTGTCTCTTATTCATACCGGAACACCTTCTTTCTCACCAGCATGATGAAGCTGAAAATGATGGCAAACAGCATGATGGAGATGGCTGCAGCCTTTCCCATATCCCGCATGGCAAATGCGTTATTATACAGATATACGCTGATCGTATTCACCTGACTGCTCAAAAGCGAAACCTCTGTATACATATAAAACACCCAGATCGTGCGCAGCGTCACCACAGTCGCCAGCACGGGCTTGATCTCCTGTAAAGTGATGACACAGAACTTCTGCCACCCGCTTGCTCCGTCCACATCAGCCGCCTCATACAGCGTTTTGTCAATCGTCTGCAAAATTGCATAAAAGGACATAAAGGCATACGGGAAAAATTTCCAGACACAAAACAGAACCACCAGCGCAAAAGCGCTTCCCGGCCTGTCAAACCAGAGCGGCGCCGTTTTAAAAACATGAAGTACATCCACGAAAAGATAGTTCACAATTCCATAAGTATTGTTAAACATATACTTCCATGCAAATATCAGGGAAACGGACGGAACCACATACGGCAGCAAAACAAGCGCCTTCACAAGCTTTTTTCCGAAAAACTGCCGGTTTAACATAACTGCCACCGCCAGCCCGGCGGCTGTGCTCAGGCACACGACCAGCGCCGTAAAAACTACCGTCACGGCAAGCGACGAATAAAAGACCGGATCTGTCAGCGTCTTTATAAAATTCTGCGCACCTATAAACGTCATCGCCTTTTTGGGATTTACAGGCACCTTATGAAAGCTGATGAAAAAATTGTACACCATCGGATAACCGATCAGCAAAAAGACGAGCAAAATGCTGGGTGCCATGAAAAGCAGCCCTGCAAAATTTTCTTTCTTTCGATTCAATTCCTGCACCCCTGTTCTTTACAAAAAGTTCGCATTTACATTTTTGCAGGACAGGAGCCAAAGCTTCCCATCCTGCCAAGACAGACGGGCGGCATATGCCGCCCTGCCTCTCCTTTTCCTGTTACATCACCGGTGACTGCTGCAATCACTGGGCAATCAGCTCCTCGATCTGCTTCTGGGTTTCCTCTGCAATCTGCGCAGGATCCTTGCCGTTTACCGTAATGTCATAAACCGCATGTGCGATCACATTTGAGCTGGTCACATTTCCCATGGAAACAAAATTCTTTCCGTCTACAATGCCAAACAGGGAAATGCTGTCAAAAGCCGCTGAGATTTCCGGAGACAGCGCTTCGAAGCCTTTAATCACCTCATTGTCCAGATACTCAGGATCCTCTGCCACTGCTGCCATGACGGGCTGCTGACCGCCGGGAGACATATGCAGCCACTCGATATTATTTTCCTTTTCAACCAGAAATTCTGCAAACAGTACGGCAGCTTCTCTTTCCTCTTCACTCAGGCCGTCAGAAATGGATAACATACCGACGCTGCCGTAGGAAGCGCTTGTTTTATTTTCCACAACCGCAAAACCATAATCATCCATCAGACCGGACGCAATCAGATCCTTCAAAATATAGGTGGAATAAATCCCCATGGGAACTGTGCCGTTCAGCATGGCGTCCTTGACCTCGGTCGTGCCGTTAGAGCCCTGAATGGAATACTGATACAGCTTCTGGTAAAATGTCAGCGCTTCCACCATCGCTTCCGAATTAAAAGCGGCATTTCCGTCCCCGTCGAGAGCATTTGCCCCGTTGGAAAGCGCAAACTGTGAAAAGCTCTGCTCCGAAAAAGAACCATCCTCTGTGGGCAGCGCAATTCCGTACTGCTTGTTGTCCGGATCATAAAAAGCTTCGGCCGCCGCCAGAATGTTTTCCCACGTATCAGGCGCTGCAAGCCCCTTCTCATCAAAGGCTGCTTTATTGTACCAGATCCCCTGCACCCAGCCGCCGACCGGAACACCGATATAGTTCTTCCCGTCTTCGGAGGTGTTGATTTTCAGGACCGCATCATAGTAGTCACCGTCCTTTGCCTCAATAACCTCTCTGATCGCGTCCATATCCGCCAGTTCATTTCCTACCAGCCATTTCGCCCGGTTCTGATTCACTTCGATCACCGCAGGCATGCCGCCGCCCGCAAAAGCGGTCAGCTTTGTATCATATGCATCTCCGTCCGTAGGAACCTGCTCCACGCTCACCCAGGGGTACTCTTCAGAAAATTTATCGATCAATCCCTGAATGACCTGCTGCCGCTCCTCCTCCACCATGCTGTGCATAAATTGAATTGTCACCGGATTTTTCTCCGCTTCCGGCTGCACTTCCTCCTGTGCTGTCTGGACTTCGCTCACTTCCTGCTCTGCAGCAGCGCTGGCATTCCCCTCTTTTGCCGGCGCTTCATTTGCCGTACCGCATGCAGCAAGCCCCAAAACCATCGCTGCAGACAATAATGCTACCAGTGTTTGTCTTCTCTTTTTCATAATACCGTCCTTTCTTTCCTTCGTTTTTAGTTTTCTCTATTGATCAGATGAATATGACTGCTGCGAATGCATTTTCTCATTCTTCAACAGCGATCCATCGAAATCCGAATGCTTCGACCTCTGCCGTGCCCATGACCGTTTCCCCCGAAAAAATATCGGTTCCCGGCAAAGTCCTTACTGTTACTTCCTTTTCGGAAAAATTGTGCAGGCACAGGACCCGTGACTGCTTTCCCCTGCGGATATACTGAAACAATTCCTCCGGTCCCGTCAGAATTTCCTGTTCCGCGCAGGCATCAAAGGCATCCCGGCTCTTTCTTATCCGAATCAGCCGTTCCATATCAGCCCTGATCTGCTCCCGCCTTCCGGTGCTTTCAAGCTCTGCTTCCAGTTCATCAAGATCAAACTTTTTCCGGTTGATGCTACGGTTCATTCCGCTCTTTTCAACCCCCTCCATATCGTTTTCCGATCCCAGATAGGAGTGAACATAAATTGCAGGATTGCCTTTCATGCCAAGCAGCACGGCATGGGCATTCAAAAACCGTCTTTTTGCCGTAACAAAATCATAGTCCTCTCCCACTGCCGAAAAATAGGATACATTGATTTCATATGCGCTCCTTGTGCCGTCGGCATTTTCTTTATAGGAAACAAGCGCCCCCGTTTTTTTTTGCAAATGTTTTATCAGGCCGCCGATTTCATCCTCCGGCACAATGCCCCGGACCGGATTGACTCCGATCCCGTCATGGGAGGCCAGAAAGTTGAAAAATGTTGTCTGACCGGTCGGAAGCCAAAGTTTCCCTGCCCAATCAGAAAGCGTCTTCGCGCTCTGCCTGTAAAAGCTGTAAAGCACGAGCATGGGCAGCGGGAACTGATACACCATATGACTTTCATCCGTCCCGTCCCCGAAATAGGAAATATTGTCCTCATGAGGCACATTGGTTTCCGTAATGATTCTTCCCGACGGGCAGACCTCCTCCATGACGCTGCGCATAAGCTTCACAATCTCGTGAGTTTTCGGATGATGCATACAGTCCGTACCGGGTTCTTTCCATAAAAATCCAATCGCATCCAGTCTGATCCACGTTCCGCCCTTTTCTATGTAAGTCAGAAAAATATCCAGTATTTCACAAAGCACTGCGGGATTTTTAAAATTCAAATCTATCTGATCCCTGCTGAAGGTCGTCCAGTAATATTTTCCCCCGCTGCAGGTCTCAAACCGGGTAAGCAGCGGCGTTGTTCTCGGCCTGACCACCTGAGAGAAATCCTCCTTTGGATCCGCCTCAATAAAAAAATCACTATATTTTGCATCACCTGCAAGACACTTTTGGAACCACTCGCTGTGCGCCGAAACATGATTGCACACAAAATCATACATGAGAACAAATTCCTCTCCAAGCCGCTGCAGATCTTCCCAGTCCCCCAGACTATCCTCCAGCTTTCTGTAATCAATCACCGAAAAACCGTCATCTGATGAATACGGGCAAAAGGGAAGAAAATGGATAACATCGAACACTCCCTTCAAATACTTTTGTGAAAATTTTTCAAAGGATACCAGCTTCTTTTCTCCCGCTCTTCCGAATTGATCCGGATAGGTGATCAGGATAATATGCTGCCCGCTTTCCCGCCCCGGCATCTTATCCATGATTTCTTTTGATTTTTGTATCCGTTTCTGTACAGACGGAAGCCATTTGTCAGCACATTCCTGTCCATAGATATTAATAAAATTATTTTCCCAACTCATACAGGCATTTCCGCCTCCCCATCATTTTGGTATCGCTTCCACGTTTTTTACTTCCATATTTACTCTATTTATTGGAAATTTCTTCATTTATTTGTGCATTTTATATGTTTTTTCCTTTTTATTTTACATTGATTGTGGAAGCGTTTCCATGTCTTGATTATAGTATTCATTTGAGAATTTGTAAAGTATTTTTTGAAAATATTAATTTTTTTATTGATTGAGGGAAGTATTTTTGATATAATTTTCATAAATTTATGACAAAATTTTTCACAGTGTGGAGGGAATCACAATGAAACCGACAATTCAACTGGTAGCGAAAAAAGCGGGCGTATCCATGTCCACGGTATCCCGCGTTCTCAACAACCATCCTGCCGTACTTCCTGAAACCCGTGCGAAGGTTCTGTCAGTGATGCAGGAACTGGATTATGTTCCCAATCAGCTGGCAAGGGGTCTTTCATCCAACGGCTTTAACAATATCCTCGTGGTTTTTACACGCTCCTCAACACAGAGCATTGACAATCCCTACTTCGGCAACATCATCAGCTCTATCGGAATTATCGCCGAGCAAAACAACTACGACCTGATTTTGAACTCCAATGATAACGAAGACAGCGAAATTGAAAAGGCAATTTCCATGATTAACAGCAAGCTCATCAAGGGCATCGTTTTGCTGAGCAGCCGAATCAACAGCAAATTCATTGAAGTCATGGCAGGGACTGACATTCCGATGGTCGTGATCGGAAAATTTGATCCCTCCATCACCTCCGGACGAATGATTTCCATTGATACCGACAACTATAAGGACAGCTGGGATATCGGAAATTATCTGTACCAGATGGGACACAGACAAATCGGCTGTGTCCACGCGCCCCTGACCCACTATGTTGCGATGGACCGCGTGCAGGGGCTGAAGGATTCTCTCACGGCAAGGCAGACAGAAGTCCGGGATGAATGGTATGTTGACGGCGGCGATACGGTGGAATCCGCATACATGGCTGCCCTGAATCTCCTCTGTTCCAAATCAGGCATCACCGCAATCTTTGCCACCGACGACATAAAGGCTCTTGGCGTTTACAAGGCTGCGCGCAACATGAATCTGCGCATCCCGGAAGATTTATCCGTCATCGGACACAATGACTTTGACTTTTCTTCCATGCTGACACCCGCGCTGACTACCGTCCGCGTCCCGATCCATGAGTTGGGCATGATCTCCGCCTCCAAGCTCTTTTCCATGATCAACCGCGGAAAAAAGGAGACCAGTCAGATGCTTCCCACAAAAATGCAGCTGCGCAGCTCTGTTGCGGATCTCAATGACATTTCTCCATGAGAAACAGGCATTTTCTGCCGCCCTGCCATACCGCCATATCTTAGTAAAATTTAAGAAATTCTTTTTAATTTGCATGCAGGAATGGATTGCATCTGTTTCATCCTTGTTGTAAAATGAAGCATGGTGGCGAATGACAGATAGATACAAAGGAGAACGACGGCAATATGTCCTTTATCGACGAGCTCAAAAGTGAATTACTGCAGGATAATCCCATCCAGGACGCCTCCTGCCCGAATATAAACGACGAACGGTTTCAGGCTTTTTTACAGGAAGAGCTTTCCTTCCTCCAGAAGAAAATCAGGGAGGATGCCAGAACCGGCCAGTATAAACGCGCCGGAGACAAGCACATCTTCGAAGGCACCCGCCTCTGGCATGAGGGGGATTACCGGCACGGCACGGATTCCCTCGCCACTTTTTACTCTTTTCTCGCCCGGGACACCATTCTGGAACGAGAGATTTTAAATCAGCGTAAGAAGCTGATCGGAGGCTACAGCTATGAGGTACGCTATTCCCTCACCAAAGAAGGCACGGCTTACTTTGAGCGCTTTACCAAAGAGCTGGAGAAAGAGGGTATCCGGATAAACGGCCTTTTCGTGAAGGAAGACAAGGGCAAAACTGCTCCCCTTCCCTATATCGACCGCGGCGATGTCAAATACGATTTTGAACTGGAACATCACCTGATCGACTATCCGAAGCTTTACTATACTTATCATCTGGAATTTTAAACAGACAGGCTGCAGCTTTGCTGTACCGGACTGCAGCATTCACAGATTCAAAAAGGAGATGTACAAATGACCTGAGTCATTCATACATCTCCTTTTCATATTTCTAAATATTTTCATGAACAGATTCTGAATGCAGCCCACGAATTTCTCATCCCAGCGCCACATCCAGCACCATCATGATCACAAATCCCACCGCGAAACCGATCGTTCCGATATTACTGTGATCCCCTTCAGAGGCCTCCGGAATCAGTTCCTCCACCACCACATACAGCATGGCGCCCGCCGCAAATGCCAGCAGATAAGGCAGCACCGGTTCGACGAACCTCGCCAGCAAAATTGTGATAAAGGCAGCCACAGGCTCCACCACACCGGAAAGTATGCCGCAGCCGAACGCTTTTCCTCTGCTCATATCCCCTTCACTCTTCAGAGGCAGGGATATGATCGCTCCCTCCGGGAAATTCTGAATGGCAATTCCGATCGCCAGCGCAAAGGCCGCTGTCATCGTGATCCCTGCATCCCCTGCCAGCATTCCTGCAAACACGACACCCACCGCCATTCCTTCCGGGATATTATGCAGCGTCACCGCAAGGACAAGCATAGTTGTTTTTTTTAACGTGGTCTTAGGCCCCTCCGAGACATTGCTGCCCAGATGCAGGTGAGGCGTGATGCGGTCCATCAAAAGCAGGAACGCGACACCCAGCATCAGACCTGCTGCAGCCGGAATAAATGCCAGCTTTCCCATGTCCGCCGCCATATCCATAGACGGAATCAAAAGCGACCAGACCGAAGCCGCCACCATGACGCCCGACGCAAAACCCAGAAGGCATTTTTGAACCAGCGGCCTGATCTCATTTTTCAGGAAAAATACACAGGCTGCTCCCGCGCTTGTTCCAATGAAGGGAATCATAAGTCCCAAAAAAGTTTCCATCTGTCCTCTCTCCTCCTCAGCGCTCCCGCATCCAGGATACAAAAGCGCAGATCATGAATAAAATTACATCCACCACAACGATGCTCGCCCCGGCAGGTGTCCCATACAAAAAGGAAATGCACATTCCCAGACAAAAGCTGACTGCCGCCAGCACGACAGAGCTTAAGATAACGCTGCGGTAGCTTTTAAACAGCCGCATGGATGTCAGCGCCGGGAACACGATCAGGCTGGAAATCAAAAGCGCTCCCATCATGCGCATCCCCAGAACCACCACAATGGCGGTGAGCACAGCCAGCATCGAATTATAAATGCCGGTCCGGATTCCCGTCGCCCGGGCGAAATTTTCATCAAAGGTCACCGCAAACAGCTTTTCATAGAAAAACAGATAAAAGGAGAGCACCACAACGGATAAAATCACGCTCAGCACTACATCTCTTTTGGACATGGCCAGGATCGACCCAAACAGATAGCTGTTCAAATCAGAATTCATCCCCGTGCTCAGGGAAACGACCATGACGCCGATTGCCAGCGCTCCGGTAGAGAAAACAGCCGTAGCCGCATCTCCCCTCATTTTTCCGGATTCACTCAAGCGAAGCAGTAAAAAGGCCGCCAAAATCACCACAGGGATCGCCACCATAAGCGGCGCCAGATTCAGCGCCGAAGCTACTGCCAGCGCGCCAAAGCCCACATGGGAAAGTCCGTCTCCGATCATGGAATACCGCTTCAGCACAAGGCTGACTCCCAGAAGCGCCGCGCACAGAGACAGCAAAATTCCCGCCACCAATGCCCGCACCATAAAGGGATAAGAAAACATTTCCGCAAGATACTGTATCATACGCTGCACCTCCGAAAAAAGCGCCTGCCCGCTTCACTGTCCAGATATTCCTCCGTCGTTCCGTAAAAATAACTGTCCTGCGATAAATACATAATATGATCCGCATGGGCAAATGCTTCCCGAATTGCATGGGAAATCATAATGACCGTGATCTGATATTTTTTATTCAGGTTCAGAAGCAGATGATAGAACTCTTCCGTCGCAACCGGGTCCAGCCCGGTGGTGGGCTCATCTAAAAGAATCAGCTTTTTAGCCGCGCACAGGGAACGGGCCAGCAGCACCCGCTGCTTCTGTCCGCCGGACAGATCCCGGAAGCTTTTCTCTTTCAGGTCTGTGATGCCCAAAAGCTGCAGCTTCTCCCAAGCCAGCCGCTTTTCCAAAGCACCGAAGCCCGGCCGTATTCCTCTGCTGTTTAAGCATCCGGAAAGCACCACCTCCCACACGGAGGCAGGAAAATCCTTCTGTGCCGGTGTCTGCTGGGGCACATATCCGATTTCACTGGGCCGGATTTCCTCACCCAGAATGATTTTCCCCGATGAAGGCTTTTTCAGCCCCAGCATCCCTTTCATGAGGGTGGATTTTCCGGTTCCGTTTTCCCCGATGATACACAGATAATCCCCTTCCTCCACCGTAAAGCTCAAATCCGAAACTACTACCTGATTTTCATAGGAAAATGATACGTGATCACATTTCAAACAAAACATCGTGCGTACCCTTTCTATTCTGAAAGCGCAAGCCTGAGCGCTTCCACATTTCTGTACATCAGCGACAGATAATCCTCTCCGCCTTCAAGATCCTTTGCGGTAATGGAATGTCCGGAATAAAACACAGCCGTCCGGGCACCCGCCGCTTCCGCAATCGCCTCCGCAATCTTCCCGTTGGACATTTCCAGATAAAAAACCACCGGTATGCGTTCTTCCTTCACTTTATCCGTCAAAAAGGCGATGGTTGCCGCGCTGGGTTCCGTTTCCATGCTGCACCCCGGAAAGGCTGCATAATAATCCAGTCCATAGGTTTTCACAAAATAGAGCAGCGGAAAACGATCTCCGAATATGACCGTATTGCGTCCGGCGTCTTCCACCACTTCAGTAAAGGCCTGATCCAGCTTTTTCAATTCTTCTGTATAGTCCGCCGCATTTTCCTCAAAGCTTTCTGCATGATCCGGATCCTTCCGGGACATGATCTCACAGATGTTTTCCACGATCACCATCGCATTTCTGGGGGATGTCCACACATGCTCATCATATTCCGTCTCCTCCAGGTGCACAGCATGATCCTCCGCGTGCAAATCATGATCATGAATTTCCTCATGATCATGGGCCTCTTCATGAATGTGATCATGCCCGCGCACCTGCATCCCTGCACTGGTCTCCTCCTCCAGAGGATCTACCCAGTCCAGAAGCGCATAGCTTTCCGTATGTCCGTCATTTGCCTTTAGCAGTTCTTCCACCCATACATCCGACTCTCCTCCCGCATACAGGAAGATGTCACTGTTCATGATTTTAATGATGTCCGCCGGTGTCGGCTCGTAAGAATGGCTCTCCATTCCGGGCTTTAACAGCATCGTGACTTCCACATCATTCCCGCCGATCTGCCGTGCGAAATCACAGGGAGGAAAGATTGTCGTCACAATTTGAAGCCTCTTATCTGCCGGCTCTTCGCTCATCTTTTGTCCGCAGCCGGACAGCGCAAGGAATAATGCCGCCAGCATGATACAGAGCTTATTCTTCATCCTTTTTCTTCTTTCTATATTCCTGCGCAGACTGTTTGAGTTCCTCCAGCGCATCTGAAAATCTTCGGGAAACCATCATCGGATTGCCCTTGATCATGCCACGCTTTATGAAATCGCTGACAAACTGTGTGCGCTCCTGCTTTTCCATATACATTCTGAAACGGCTGCGCAGCTCCAGCAGTTCCTCCCGTTTTTCCAGAAGAAACTCTGATCCCGGCAATGCCTCTCTGATCTTCACAAACCGTTCTTCAATGCTCTCTATCAGCTCATCCCGGCGCACAGCAAAGCCCTCCAGCGTTTCTGCCAGCTCCTCTTCCCGCTCCTTCTTCTTCTGCTCCTTCTCCTCTTCGTTTAAGGCGATGATCACATCCAGACGCCTCTGCATTCGCTCCAGTTCCTTCTTGGCCTGTTCCATTCTGACCAATACATCCCGCAGATCCAGGGCCGCCCGGAAGGATAAGGTGAAATCCACCACAAAGTAGATTGTAACGAGCATGGTAACTGTCGTCAGCACGCCTTCCGGCAGCCAGAATGCCAATTCCTCCACCGGCTTATGCACCAGATGAGTCATCAAAATCGTCAGCACTCCCCATGCCAGAGAAGAACCCAGACAGATATGCCCCTGAAAATTGAACCGGTTTTGGGAATAGTCCCAGTACCGCACCTTAAAAAGTGCTTCCATAGTAACACCTGTCACATATTCCAGAACCGTCGCACCCACACAGCCCGCCAGATAGGTCAAAACCAGGCTGTCGCGAAAGGGCATGGACACGATGAGCATCATCAGGGCTCCGCTGCCGTAAATCGGAAGAAACGGTCCCCGTATAAATCCCCTGTTTACAAATTTTTTGGACTTCAAAGAAACATAGGTGGATTCAAAGCACCACCCGAAGAAACAGTAAAAAAAGAAAAAGAAAAGCCATTGAATCCATGTATATCCAAGTAACATGTCATATTCCTTTCTCAAACAAAAAGATCAACGCCCACCACCAGTTTTCCCTTTCTGGTCGTATGCTTCTCTCCCCGGAAGATGAATTTGCCATGTCCCCTGACTGATATTACATCTCCCTCTTTTAACGCACAGCTGTTATTTTCCAGCAGCCTGCCATTGACAAACACCTTTTTCTGCCTGAAAAGCTCCAGGCTCTGACTGCGCGACAGATTCCACACTGCCGCGACAATACCATCGCAGCGCAGACTGGCAACATTCTCTTCCCGGTAAAGGAGCTTTCGCGCGGGAAGCCCGCCTGCCGCTTCCGCTCTCCTGCACCGCACATGAGTATGGCGAACCTGTCCCAGGTTTTCCATCAGATAAGGAGCTATCGTTTCCGTACAAAAAACAAACGCCCTTTTTCCATCTATAAAAATATCGCCCACAGTGCTCCGGTCTATCCCCAGATTCATGATAGCGCCCAGAAAATCCCTGTGGGTGAAATTATCCGCAAACTTTTCCATCAGCGGCTCCACGACAAGGCAAATGACCGGAAAGGGTTCCTCATAGCCCAGCTCTTCCGGATTGCCGAACCGCGCCATCTGCCGTTCTGCATGCTCTGCACCGCCGTAAAGTCTTACAAAAATTCTGCTTTCCGCAGCGGCCCTCCAGAGCACGTCCTGCTCCGCCAGAGACAAAAATCCTGTGAAGGTAAAAAGATTCTGCCGCCATGACCTCTCCGCCAGATCCAGAAAACGCTTTTTTAATTGCTGCAGTTCCTTTTCTGTTTCCGCCGCCATCGCTGTTTCTCCTTATTATCCGCTTACACGAAGCTGATCACTTCTTCTTTGGGCTGTTTGGCCTTCGTCACGGAAAGCGCATGAAGAACAGGTCCTTCTCCTCCATAATCTGAAAAATACTCTTTCTTCACAACAGCCGTCACCTTTACCCAGTCCTTTTCCTTATAGATACCGATGTTATCGCAGACGCATACAAAGCCCAGAAATGCCATATCCTCCGCACAGCAGGTCATAGCCATGCGTCCCGGCAAAAAGTATCCCTCCGGGAAACCTTCCGGCTTCATCACCATGGCAACAAACTGCACGGTCTTTCCCTCATATCTTTCCAGATGATCCAGACTGTCCAGATACCAGATGCCATAGCTCTTGTCATCCAGCACGATCGGATCATCCTCCAGACTGTAGGGAAGATCCTCTTCCATGATCTCGCTGATTTCTCCGTTCTTATCCTCAAAAATGATGTCTGCGGTCTGGTTGAGCGCCTTCACATTCCTTTTATATACGTTCAGATCCTCAATCCCGTCACAACGGTTGAAAATGATCATCTCCGACTTGCGGATCATATCGGATACCATGGATTTCATATTGTTGAAATAGGCCGGGAACGTGGAAGCATCGATCGTGGTGATCTGCTGTTCCACCCGCCAATGCCAGGGCAGGCGCAGATCACGGAATTTCCACATTCCGTTATATTCAATAATGATGCGCTCGGGACGATGCTTCTTTTCCAGCTGGGTCATCCTTTCCACCGTGAGATCCTTCTCGTTCTCAATCACTTCCACGATGGTATTGCTGCGCTTTAACACATAGGGATCATACTCTCCTTCTCCCTCCTCGCACAGCAGCAAAAGCGTCTTCCCCGAAATCTGAAAATAGGGCTGATCCAGCGTAAAATTGATAAATTCGGTTTTTCCGCTTTCCAGAAAACCGTTGATAATATATACCGGTTTCATACTACAACATTCTCCATATTTATTTTCTAAACAGCCTGTCCAGTGCTTCCTCTTTCAGTTTCGAACCGATAACGCAGATCTTACCGGTTACATCCGCCCTGCCTTCCCTCACATCGCATTCGCCGGGCACATAGTCAAAATATACCCAGGTTCCGTCACCGGCCGGCACCATTCCCTTTGCGCGCAGCACAAAGCCGTATTCCTCTTCTTTCTCCAGCGCAGCCAGACAGGATTCAATTTCTTCCTTTGTATAGGAAGCGGGAGTCTCAAATCCCCAGCTTGTGAACACTTCGTCCGCATGATGATGGTGATGATGATGTTCATGATCGTGGTCATGGTCATGTTCGTGATCATGGTCATGACAGCCGCAGGTGCAGTTCTCATCATGCTCCTCATGGTCATGATGGTGTTCATGGTCATGTTCTTCATGATCGTGGTGGTGCTCATGCTCATGACCTTCGTGATCGTGGTGGTGCTCATGCTCATGACCTTCGTGATCGTGATGGTGTTCATGCTCATGATCTTCGTGATCGTGATGGTGTTCATGCTCATGGTGATGCTCGTGATCATGGCAGCCGCAGGTGCAGTCCTCACCATGGTCATGGTGATGCTCATGCTCATCGTGCAGCGCCCTCACCTGCTCCATCAGCTCTGCTTCCAGATCCTTCGCGCCCTCAATCGTATCCAGAATGTCTTTCCCATCCAGCTCTGCCAGCGGTGTCGTAATAATGGTCGCCTTCGGATTATGTTCACGTATCAGCTCCACCGCAAGCTTTACCTTATCTTCAGATGCAACATCCGTGCGGCTTAAGATAATCGTTCCCGCGTGCTCGATCTGATTGATAAAAAACTCTCCGAAATTCTTGATATACATTTTACATTTGGAAGCATCCACCACAGCGACCGCGCTGTTCAACTCCACTTCCGTGCCAAGTCCTGCATTCTGCACTGCTTTCATCACATCGGAAAGCTTTCCTACGCCGGAAGGTTCAATCAAAATTCTCTCCGGATGGTAGGTGGTGAGTACTTCTTTTAAAGATGTGCCAAAATCACCCACCAGAGAGCAGCAGATACATCCGGAATTCATTTCTTTGATCTCGATTCCGGAATCCTTCAGAAATCCGCCGTCAATGCCGATCTCGCCAAATTCATTCTCAATCAGGACAACCTGGCTGCCTGCCAGAGCTTCTTTCAAAAGCTTTTTAATCAGCGTTGTTTTTCCGGCACCAAGAAAGCCGGACACAATATCTATTTTTGTCATAATGCAATGCCTCCGTTTCTATTCATTTCTATTTATTATTACGATGAAAGCCCATCGGTCAGTCATCTTATTATTGTGCTCTAGTTTTGAAAAAAAGTCAACCTTGACGCTCTAAAATTCATTTTCTTTTTATATGTTTGAATCATTTTCTGACGGTCTGCACAGTAAATACGCGGACCTGTCTGAACTGTTATTTTGTTTCCAAATATGATATACTTTTTAAAAGATGTCGGGGTCAAAAGATGCCTTACGGATTGTTCCGCGCTTCGCGTCTTCGTTTCACTACGGTCGTTGCCAAACAAGTGCCGCTGGCACTTGGCAACCCACAATCCTGCCCAATATTCG
>Ga0129308_1002721_pt1 | contig 14209 bp, 11 predicted proteins | sample L827metagenome_FD_94440 | JGI IMG/M metagenome (GOLD analysis project Ga0129308, IMG submission 94440) | Ring-tailed lemur group fecal microbial communities from Wisconsin, USA - L827 metagenome | ecosystem: Host-associated > Mammals > Digestive system > Large intestine > Fecal | place: USA...
AGCATATCCGCCTCCGGATGCTCCCTAAATGCCTCTTCCACCGCCTCTGCGGCTCTGTCGCGGTACACGATGTCCTCATCGGCAAACAGGCAGATGTCCCCGTCCGCCCGAAGCAGGGCATTGTTGCGGGACAGCCCCACCCCTTTTTCCGCAAGATGATAGCACCTCATCCGGCTGCCCTTATATTCAAATTCCTCATATCTGTTCTCTTTGCACTGATTGATGATGATACTCTCCGCCTGCAGATTCATCTTTTTTACAAGCGCATGCACATCCTGATTCACCGCAGAGACAAGAAACTGCACTCTCATTTATGCCTTTTCATTCCTTCCGTAATAAAACCGCAGAAACTGATGATTTACATCCGTAATGATCATTCCGAGAAGCTTCACATCCTGCTGCTTCAGCGTTCTGATCACATGTCCCAGCAAGCGGCCGCAGGATGTTCCCCATTCCACCAAAAGCACCACAGGAACCTCCCTCAGCGCATCATAATCCGTTCCCGGCCCGGACACTGCAAAAAGCGGAACCTCCCGGAAGGCTTCCTTTTTCGCCAGATAATCCAGATTCGCCGCAAGCCCCGCCTCAAAGTACGGATCCAGCGTTACCGTGCGGTACCCCAGAACCGGATAAGGATATTTCTTTTCCAGATCCTCTGCCAGCAGAACAGAATCGTCCAGCACATACCATGCGATCAGCCCCAGCAGGCCTGCGATCAGTCCCAGAAGCGCTCCCAGCTCCAGCGCATAGAGCACCCTGTTTTCCACCGCCACCAGCTTGGCCGGGGTGATCTTCCAGACCTCGATCCCGGTCAGCCCCCTGCCGTGCATGGTTTCTCCAAAAGCGGCCATGGCAGCGTTATAGGCTACCGCGATCCGGTTGGAAAGTTCCTCATCGTCCGTGGTAAAGCAGGCCGTCAGAAATTCCGGATCGGAAGCGATGCTGGTGCTGACGGAGGCCTCGATCACCGCCCGGTCCACATCCGGCAGCGCCTCCATAACAAACAGAATCACCCGGTCAGACTTCATCATGTCGCCCCAGGTATAGGCGTTATACTCGTTGATGAACTCTTTTAAAACCTCATCCTCCTCCTGTATATCATACCCGATGGAATACAACACCTCCGCCCGGTACTGAGGTTCTCCCATGGTCAGCTGCCTGACGACCAGATAAATGACCCCACTAAAAAGAGCGCCAGCCAAAGCTGCCGCCAGCGCAATCCATATTTTGTTTTTCATGCAGAAGGCAAACCGCTTTTCGTCGATGCCCTCCTTCCAGTATTCCTGTTTACTCATAGGCATTTTCCTACCGCTCCTCTTCAAAATCGCGAAGCTCCTGCAGCGTTTCCTCTTCCTGATGTTTCATCGCGGTGACCTGCGTCGCATCCACGCCCTCCGTGCTGTCAGGCGTAAACAGAATTTTCAGGGTCAGAAGCATCAGCTTCAGATCCAGCCACACGGAATAGTTCTCAATGTAAAAAAGATCCAGTTTCAGCTTATCATAAGGCGTCGTATTGTATTTTCCATAGACCTGCGCATAACCCGCCAGCCCCGCCTTCACCTTCATGCGGAATGCGAACTCCGGCATTTCCTCCATATACTGCTCGATGATCTGGGGGCGCTCCGGCCTGGGGCCGATGAAGGACATTTCCCCCCTTAAAATGTTGATCAGCTGGGGCAGCTCATCGATGCGCACCGCCCGGATGAATTTGCCCACAGGAGTGATGCGGGAATCGTTTTTTGCCGCCAGACGGGCAACCCCGTCCTTTTCCGCATCCACCCGCATACTGCGGAATTTCAGAATCTTAAACTCCTTCGCATCTCTGGTACAGCGCACCTGCTTATAGAGCACCGGCCCGCCGTCGTAGAGCTTGATAGCAATGGCCGTGACCAGCATGAAGGGAGAGGCCAGCACCAGCAGGATCAGCGCACAGACCACATCAATCAGGCGCTTGACAATCCGCTGCTCCACGTTGAGCGCATATTCCCGGGTCAGCAGAATCGGCGTATCGAAAAGATGCAGCTGAGAGCTTCCCTTCACGATGACATCGGGAATCTTTGGCATCATATAAACGCGAATGGAACGGCTGTAGCAATATTTTAAAAGCACGTTTCTGTCCAGTGTATGAATGTCCCAGAGCACGATGGCATCATAATCTCCCACCGCCGCCTTGATCGCATCATACCCCTCTTTAATGTTCATGCAGCGCGCCACATGATATTTATCCTGACGGCTGGCAAACTTGTTCAGAATATCCTCAATCGGCCGCTCCCCGTGCACCAGCAGAAGCTGCCTGGGAGGGAAGGCCTTCCTGTAAATCATGTTGCACAGCCAGTCCCATGCCGCGAAAAACAGAAGCTGCCAAAACGTCATTGTAACCATATGGTGGCCGCCCAGAATGAACCAGCCATACATCAGGCAGAGCTGCGCATAGGAAATCACATTCACGCACAGCAGCGCAAACAGCTGGGAGAGATAAACATCCACAGCCTTCAGATACCCGATTTTCAGCGCGCCATAGGTATTGGAAAAGAAAAACAATAACACAAAATAGACAGCGATGATCAGGTAATGTCCGTTTACATTGAACCTGTTTCCCGTCTTGTTGGCGATATGCTGATAGTAATAATGAAACCATCCGTATGCGTAAAAGGAAGTCAGCACGCACAGTCCGATCAGGGACAATGCCAGTATAATCAGCCTTTTTCTGGAATCATTTTTTCTCATGTTCTAGTTCCTTCCTTCATCCCTTTCTCACAGTCTGCGCAGGGTAGCCCGAAGCGCCCAGAAGCAGAAATACCATGCGCTCTGCCAAACCGGCAGCTTCTCCTGTTTCCGGTACAGATTCCAGATCCGTGAAAGCGCCGCCGCCTTGTTGGAGGAAAGGGATTTCTTCGGTCTTCTGTATATGACCAGATTTTCATCCAGCCCGTAAGCCGTATATCCTGCCCGGAGAATCCGCCACCAGGCGGCGGTGTCCTCGCTTTTAACATCAGGCATATACAGCAGTTCTTTCGACAGCTTTGTCAGATCAAACAGCACGGTGCTGGTAAAGATCACCGTCCGGGACAGGGCTCTGCGGTAGGTCAGCTGTCCGGGCACGTGGACGATCTTTCCCGTCCCCCTCGCCTCCTCATCCCCAAACTCATAGGCGGTAAAAACAAAGGCTGCATCCTTCTGCTTAAGATAGGTCAGCTCCCGTTCCAGCTTGTCCTCTTTCCAGACGTCATCCGCATCCAGAAAGGCCAGATAGCGGCCCGACGCATGACGCGTTCCCAGATTGCGCGCATTGGCCGCACCCTTTATGCCTTCTTCCTGCTCAAACAGGAGGATTCTTTCCTCCTTCTCGGCCAGTTCTTTTAACACCTGCCAGCTTTCATCCGTGGAATGATCATCCACTAAAATCAGCTCCCAGTCCGAAAACGTCTGCTGCCTCACCATCTCAACCGTCTGCCGCAAATAGGCCGCCGCATTATAGACCGGCACCACGATGCTGATCGTTTCAGATTTTTCCCGTTCCATGTCACAGCTCTTCCTTTACCAGATAAATCGGACGTTTCTTCACTTCCAGGTAAGTCTTGGCCAGATACTGTCCCAGGATGCCCACGCAGAACAGCTGCACCCCGCTGACCAGCAGGATGATGCAGACCATGGACGGCCAGCCCGGCGTGGGATCATGATAAATCAGATTCTTAATGATCAGCGCGATGATCGCGATAAAAGCCGCAAAGCAGAAAACCACGCCCATGACCGAGGAAATCGCCAGGGGAACTGTGGAAAATGCGGTTATTCCGTCCAGAGAATATAAAAACAGTTTCCAGAAGCTCCACTTCGTCTCCCCGTGAATCCGTTCCACGTTCTCAAACTCCAGCCATTTGGTTTCAAAGCCGACCCAGCCGAAAATCCCCTTCGTAAAGCGGTTGTATTCGCCCATGGCCAGAATGCTGTCCACCACCTGTCTGGTCATCAGCCGGTAATCCCTGGCTCCGTCCACGATCTCCGTCTTGGATATTTTGTTCATGATTTTGTAAAACATCCTCGCAAAAAAAGAACGGATGGGAGGTTCCCCTTTGCGGGTCACCCGCCGGGTCGCCACGGAATCATATCCCTGCTTAATATATGAAAACATCTCGGGCAGCAGGGACGGCGGATCCTGCAGATCAGCGTCCATGATCACCACGTAATCCCCTTTGGCCTTCTGCAGTCCGGCATAAATTCCCGCCTCTTTTCCGAAATTTCTGGAAAAGGATACCAGATGCACCCGCAAATCCTTCTCATGCAGCTTTTTTACCTGAGCCACCGTATTGTCCCGGGAACCGTCGTCAATATATATGATTTCCAGTTCCAGCCCTTCCCTCTCCAGAAAGGAAGTATTTTTCAATAATTCCTCATAAAAAACCGGAACGTTCTCCTCCTCATTATAACAGGGAACAACTACACTCAACAGCATCCTGTAAGCCACACCTTTCCGCTATGCGTCCATCCTCACCTTGTCCGCAATTCTCGCAATATATTCGCTGTTCGTGGGCCGCGCCGATCCGGTCAGACGGCTGAATCCGAACAGTTCTTCAAAGACCTCCGGATTGCCCCTTTCCCAGGACACCTCAATGGCATTGCGTATGCCGCGCTCCACCCGCTGCAGCGTTGTCTTATACTGCCGGGCGATGACCGGATACAACAGCTTGGTCACACTGCCCACCAATTCCATATCTGACGCGGAAAGCAGCACCGCCTCCCGCAGATAATAATAACCTCTCAAATGCGCCGGAATGCCCAGCTCCAGCATAAATTCCGACACGTAACGCTCCGTTTCCACCGTACTTTTCTTTTCTGCCAGCATAATTCTCCTCCTTACGCCATGTAAAATGGCAGCTCATCAGGCTGCATATTCACATCTTAACACCCTGATGACCTGTAAGGAATGAAAAGTCATCGTGAATTTTCGCGTTTTTTCGCGCCCCTGCGGCGGTTCACAGCCACTGATACGAGCCGTTCTTCTCCAGCGTTTCCACGATCTGCTTGACGCGCTGGGCGTCCTTCACCGGACATACCAGCACCGCCTGATCGCCTTCCACGACCACCAGATCCTCCACGCCCACAGCAGCGATCAACTTGCTCTTTCCATATACTACACAGTTCTTCGTATCCAGAAGGAGCGCGTCTCCCGTGGTGATGTTGCCGTTTTCATCCTTCCGGCGGACAGTGTCCAGCGTATCCCAGCTTCCCACATCGCTCCATCCGAAATCGCCTTCCAGCATCAGCACGCCCTTCGCCCGCTCCATGATGCCGTAGTCCACGGAAATCTTCGGAATCGTGGGATAGACTTCTTTGATCACTTCCTGCTCCCTCTGTGTGCCCATGGCGTCACCGATTTTTACCAGACATTCATAGACATCGGGCAGCAGCCGTTCAAAATATTTCAGAATCGTGGACGCCTTCCAGACAAACATGCCGCTGTTCCAGGCATAGCACCCTGTCTCCACATAGGCCTGTGCAGTCTCCAGATCCGGTTTCTCCACAAACTCCTCCACCTCATGATATGCCTTTCCTTCCACAGCGCTGTTTTTGATATAGCCATAGCCTGTGGACGGGAAGGTGGGATGAATGCCGATGGTCACCAGCGCATCCGTCTCCTCCACGGTACGGACCGCCTCCCGCATCACTCTGGTGTATTCCTTTTCATCCCGGATGTGATGATCCGCTGCAAAAATGCACATCACGCCATCTTCATACTTCTTTGTAATCTCCATCGCCGCATAGCCGATACAGGCCGCCGTGTTGCGGGCCGCAGGCTCCGCCAGCACATGATCCGCCAAAAGCCGTCCGCCCGTGCGCTCCAGCATCAGCGCCGCCTGTGTCTGATTGGTCACCACAAAAATATCCTTCGGATCAATAAACGCGCTCTGCCGGTCGATGGTTTCGTTCACCAGAATATCCTTTCCTGACAAATTCAGAAACTGCTTCGGCTCCGCTTTCGTGCTCAAAGGCCAAAACCGGGTTCCTCCGCCTCCGGCCATGATGATTCCATAGGTCTTCATAAGCTTCCATTTCCTTTCTTCCATAAACCGCCTCAGCGGCTCTTTTGTCTGAATCCGGACTCCACCGCCGATCCGTCCCGCAGCTCAATATCCTGCACGATGGGAGAGGACGGGAAAAGATCATAGCCGATCTGCCCCCGGTCCGTGGGCACATAAACCGTCACGCCGTCCACATCGTAAGTCTCATACGGGTATGCGCCGTAATCCTGCTGATAAATATAATAGGGCTGATTCCACAATTCCAGCACCATATTAACTAAATTATAACTCCTGTAAAACAAAAATGCTACCAGTAACGCGCCAAAGATCGAAAATCCTTTTCCCCTGCCCATAAACTGTACATAGACCGCGCCAAATGTGACCAGCGGCAAAAACAGCACATAAAAATATCCGTACCGCACCAGAGGCGCGCCAAACTGCCAGAACACAAATCCCAGCACAGCCGTCCCTTCCAGCAGCACAAAATCCCAGGAATTGATCCCCGCCATCGTCCGGGACCGTTCTGTTCTTTCAGCTTCCGCGCTTTTATCCGCCGCCAAAGCTGTCTTTCGCTTTTTTCCTGACCATGCCCGCAGCACAGTCACCGCCATCAGGATGAGCCCTGCAAAAAGGGCAGTCCATCCTGCTCCCACCAGCACCCGATCCAGCGCCGTCTGCGCGGACAGCCAGTTGGGGAACCATTCCCCAAAGGGTTTATTTTTCTGATAAACGTCAAAAATCTCCTTCGCATAGACCTGTATCTCAGCAGCATCGCAGTCGGCATATCCCTTGGAAATCTTCCAGTCCACCGGGAAAACATCAAAAAATGTAAAGGGATAAAACAGCCAGCCTGAAATCAGCACATTCCGTACCAGATAGGGGAATGCTATAAGAATGCCCAGCCCGATATATCCTGCGATCTGCTTCCATTTCCTCTGCCGTATCAGCAAAACCGCCGGATGCAGCACCAGCACCAAAATCACTGCCGTAGACAGCTTCACTGTGGCCGCATAAACCAGATACAGCGAAAGCAGCGCATAGGGCAGAATTTCCTTCTCCCCTCTTTCGATCAGCTCTGCCCAGCACATCAGCGTAAAAAACAGGATCAGCATGGCAAAATAGTCGGAGGCCGGCGCCACCAGTTCCCGGAATACCGCCACCAGATAAAACACGCAGCCCACAAGAATAAAATCCGACAGGCAGACCCGCCCTCTTTTGGGCAGCCTGCAAAGCGCAGTGCACTTGACCGCACAGATCAGCGCAAAAAATCCCTGCACACAGTGCATCGGATATTTTGTAAGCCCGGCCCCTCCGTACAGCGCGCAAAGCGCGAAGGCCGCGCTGTTATAGCCAAACCGGTTATGAAGATTGGCAAGTCCGGGCACCACCCCATATTCTTCAATCCACCGGATGCTCTGGGCGTGGTATAAACCGGTGTCATAATGCATATAGCCTCTGGAACAGCCATAGGCAAACAGCAGCACAAGAAAACCGTACAGCAGCCTGAGCCCCCGCCCGGTTTCCCCGCTCTTTTTCTTCAAAAATAACAGAATCTTTTCCCGTAAAATGACGGCTGCTGCGCCGTCAAAGACCATGACCGCCACATTGGCCCACAGGCCCACTCCGGCAAAAAGGCTGAAATACTGGGCATAAACATTCAATACCAGCAATCCGGCCATCAGATAAGAAGTAAAATACCTGATCCGAAATCCATTCTTCCCGGCAAACGGCATCAACACTGCGAATCCGGTCAAAAAGGCAGTAACCGCAAAATAACACCATTGAATCAATATCATGAACATAGGCTGATGCTTTCCATTTCCTGAAAATCTCCGTTCCGCCATGGCTTAAAACATTGCAGCCGGCAATGATTCCTTCCCCGCAAAACAGCTACTGTAAATATACCATGCATCCATTTTCATTTCAACCAAAACTATTGCCGCCAACTTTCGCTTGCAATTTCCCCTGTGTACCGCTAAAATCAGTCTTTAAGGAACATCTGTCCTGCCACTGACACCACGGCGGCTTTTGCCGCGCACCCCTTTTTGAGGAGGATATTCATGACCAGACCGACTTTTTCAACCAGTTTGCTTCGGATAAAAGGTTCTGTATCACTTCTGATTCAGGCCTATCTCGCCGCCTTCGCGCTGTGCAATATCGGCAGCTTTTCCCCTGCCGGCATTCTCTCCGTCCTGTTCTTCGGAGTAATGCTGCTTCTCTTTTCCTGTTCCGTAAAAATCACCGGCACAGCTGTCCTTCCCAGAGGCTTTTCTTTGGTTTGCGGCCTGCTGGCATTCCTTTTTACACTGTTCTATCTGGCCGCAGAACATAAAAATCTCACCGGGGGCTTTGACAGCAGAGCCTTCCGCCTGCTTTTTGTGCTCGCTACCGCCCTGGGACTGTTTTTTCTGTTTCAGACCTGCATAAGGATTCTGATGGTACTGTTTTCCTCTGCTGTGCCGTCCCGGAATGCAGCCCCCCTTTCCGGCCGCACCCGCATCCTTGTCTTTGCCGGACTTCTTCTGTGCTGGCTGCCCTGGTTTCTCTACAACTATCCCGGCGTCATGACACCGGACAGCATCAGCCAGTTTTCGCAGGCAACCGGAATCATTCCCTACAGCAGCCACCATTCCCTGATACACACCCTGTTGTTTCAGCTTTTTTACCGGATCGGTTTTGGGCTCACCCACAGCGTTAACGCCGGAATTGCCTGTTATATCCTCTTTCAAATGCTGACGCTTTCGGCCGTTGAAACCTGCTGCCTGAATCTGCTCGCAGGTCAGGGAGTTCAAAAATGGCTTCTGACTGTCTATTTTCTGTTCTGGGGTCTGATTCCCTACAACGCAATTTATGCCGTCACCATGTGGAAGGATGTGCTGTTCTCCGCCTTTCTGCTCCTCTATGCCATCGTTTTGTATGAACTTGCGGCACTTACGGAATGGAATCTTAAGAAGCACTGGCGGCTGCTGCTGCTTTTCTTTGTCTCCGGCTGGCTCACCTGCATGCTGCGCTCCAACGGGCTGTATGTCTTTCTTTTCATGCTGCCCTTCGTCCTTATGGTCTTTTCCCGGCATATAAAAGCCATGACCGTTCTCCAGCTTTCCATCCTGCTTTTGGCCCTTCTCGTAAAAGGCCCTGTTTTTGATCATTTCCAGGTGGCCAAACCGCACTTTACCGAATCCCTTTCCATCCCGCTGCAGCAGGTCGCAAGGGTGGTGACGGAAGACCGCAGCCTGACCGAAGAGCAAAAAGACCTGATCAATCAGGTTGTGGATGTCAGTCTCATCCCTGACTACTATGACCCGGTCATCTCCGATCCCGTCAAAGCCCTTGTAATCTACAACAATGCGGACTATCTGGCCGATCACAAGTCTGAATTTTTCAGGCTCTGGGCCGGGCTGGGACTGACTTATCCGCGTGATTACATTGAAGCCTTCATCGACCAGACCAAAGGCTACTGGTATCCGGCGCCCGCCGGTATGCGGACCAATGAGGGAATTTCCCCCAATGAGGCAGGACTTTCCTGGCCCCATCTGCTGCGCGGGCAGCTTCCGGTCAAAATCAGCGAAATCCTGCTGAAGATGCCGGATCTGTTCCCCGTATACGGCCTGTTATGGAGCATCGGGGCATTTACCTGGGCTGCGCTCTTTTTAGCCGCCTTTTTGTTCCTTTACGGAGAAAGAAAATATCTGCTCTTCTATCTCCCTTTTCTGGGAACGATACTGACCCTGCTTCTGGCAACCCCTGTGGCATCCGATCTGCGCTATGCCTATCCGCTCTTTCTCGGCATGCCCTTCATGATTTCCATACCGGTCGTCAAAAGGAAACGCTGTGGCGCCGGCCTGCAATGAACAGTTTTTCTTTGCCCCGTGTTGTATTTTCTCCCAAAAAAGGGTAGAATGTTATTTGGAACAGATCGCTGTCAAAAGCCGGACAGCGGCGACGATCAACATAAGATGAGGATTTACGGCAATGAGTTTTCTGAATGAAGCATTACACAACACAGTTTTCATGGCCGCAGCCACCGGCTGGTTTGTGGCTCAGGTACTTAAGACACTGATTCATATGTATTTTAACGGCGGTTTTGATCCTGAACGCCTGACCGGCAGCGGCGGGATGCCCAGTTCCCATTCTGCAACGGTCTGCGCTCTGGCCACTGCCACCGGCATTCAATACGGCGGCGCCAGCTTTCAGTTCGCCATCTCCGCGATTCTCGCCATCATCGTCATGTACGATGCCAGGGGAGTGCGCAGGGAGACCGGACTTCAGGCGCAGGTGATCAATGAAATGATCGACTTTTTCCAGAACATGGGTAAGCCCCTTTCTTACGAAGAAAAGCTTAAGGAATTTGTGGGACATACACCCATGCAGGTGCTGGTGGGCGCAATTCTGGGCATTGCCATCGGATTCGCGTACTGCTTTTTCTTCGGCTGATGTCACGTATTTTCCCTGCGCATTCTAAATTGCATGCAGCAGGGCCGGGCAGCCTTCCTGTCAGGAAAGCCGTCCGGCCCTTTTTTCATTCATCTGATTCCAACGTTCTGTCCTGCCGTCACTTCATACAAATCGCAGTACAGCAGTTCTCTCACCCTGCTGATTTCACCGTCTCCCTTCACCGCCTTGGGCGCCTGCCCGTCATTCCCGCCCCTGGCAACGTAGACGAGTACCTTTTCGGCCCCGGCAATCCTGTCATCCGTCAGCGGTGACACATCAGCCATATTCACAAAATAGATCTGATCATACTGCATCAGTTCCAGAGAGTCATCCCATATCATCCACATCAGATTTCCGTTGTAAAAGTACACCACCGGCACATCATGATTTTCACGGGCAAACGCAATGTTTTCCGCATCCTCTTCATATAGGAAAAGCACTCTGTTCTCCGCCAGTCCCTTAAGCTCTCCTATAAGCAGAACCAGCAAAAACAATCCGTTTACCATCCACATCCTTTTTACGTTTCCGGGCTTCATCCCGTTTTCGCACAGAGATATAAGCCTGTTCATCAGCAGCGCGGCTGACACCACCACAAACATCAGAATCAATCCGTAAACCGGAAGCTGATAACGGTTCGCCTCTTCTGCAGTCAACAGCGCCGTTTTTGTCACCACCGCAAAATATCCCGCTGCGGCAATTCCCGGGACCCAAACCACACGGTACCGCATCGCACGGCCGCTCCCTTTTTCCCTGTGCTGCAGCTTCGTAACCGTCCACAGAGTAACCGCCAGCAGCAGGAGCACCAAAGCCACTGCCGGAAGCATCGAGCCAAACACATATTCATTGAGAAGCCCCACGAAAAAACGGATCCGTCCAAGGGTATTGCCTACATCAAAAAATTCCCCCATCGCCTCCGTTCCGCGATATCCCCTGAAAATGTGCCCCAGACAGGCCGGATAGCTGATCACTGCAGCCATCATGGCTCCCACTACCGCAGCTGCGTAGACAAAACAATCCTTCCACTTCTGTCCCCGGGTCTTATGTTCCACTGTTTCAAACAACAGATAAAACTCCATCGCAGCCGCCAGAAAGAACATAAAGACCGCAAAATAATAATGCGTCAGAAACCCGAGATATACTGAAACCATGACAGGCAGATAAAAACGCAACCCTCTCATGTCCCGGCGCAGCGCCCGGACATGAAGCAATGTCACAAACAGCACAAATACCCCGAGCAGCATATACATGCGCACCAGCATGATTCCGCCAATCAGAGCCGGATTAAACCCGTACAGCAGGCAAACTGCTGCCGCAGCCTCCCTTCCTGCCGTCTCGTCCCATACGGCCCGGATCATTTCGAAGGTCAGCGCCGCCAGGATGCACCAGCTCATTACAAACAGGATCAGATTCAGCGCAAGCCCTGACCATTTTGAAAACACGCCCGGCGTCAGAGAACAGACCGCGTGCAGCAGCAGGTAATAAAAGGGCGGGTGCACGTCGTAGGTCTGCATGCGAATCACATCCTTAAAACGAAACTGCTGTCCGTCCAGCACCATGAACTCATTTGCGATCTCCTCCCTGCTCTTCCATTCCCGGTCCGTCGGCACCAGTCCCAAAGTCACATTGGAGGAATAGTAGGAGTAGTATTCATCATAATGAAAACCGCTCTTTTTACCGCAAAACATAAAAGCCACAAGCATCTGCACAAGCAGAAGCAGTCCCATCACCAGAAAAAAAAGCTTTCTATTTCCAATCTTAACCATATCATCTCCCCAATCGGCGTATATCTGTCAAGTATTTTACCATTCTTTTCCCTGTTTTGCCACCATCAGCGTTCCATTTTGATTAATTATTCCTTAAAAAAATATTTTTCATAGTGACAAACTTTTTGCTCTACGCTATAATCAATAGTGCAGTGTCCGGAGAAGACGAATTACCGGATACAAATAAATATGGACGAAGAGAGAAAGTGAGGATGTAATATGAAAAAACTGACTGTTCTTCTGATGACCGGCCTCATGTGCGCAACGATGCTGTTTGGATGCGGCAAGGAAGAGTCCCAGGTGGAAACGGTTCCGGTTGCTGAAGTCGGTGAAGTTTCTCAGCCCGCTCCTGTAGAATCGGAAGCCGCTCCTGAGACACAGCCCGTAGAAGAAGAGGTTCCCCCCGCAGAGGGCATGGTGAGAAGTCCCTTGACGCATGAATGGATTTCCGGCGATATAGCCGATCAGAGACCGATTGCCGTTATGATTCCCAACGAGAATGCCTGCCTGCCTCATTACGGCATCTCCAATGCTGACGTTCTTTATGAGTGCAGTGTGGAGGGCAACATGACCCGTCTCATGGCAGTTGTCAAAGACTGGAAGAATATTGACAAAATCGGCAATATCAGAAGCTGCCGTGACTACTATGTATACTGGGCGAAGGAATACGATGCGATTTACTGCCACATCGGCGGACCCTTCTACATTCTGGATGTGATCAATGATCCCACCACTGACAACATCACCGAAGCGGTTCTGGCTTCCGATAAGAAGGAGACGAAGGGGCTCTATGCGAACGCTTTCACCCGCACCACCGACAGAAAGGCCCCCCACAACGCTTATCTCAGCGGAGAAGGCGTTATGAAGGCAATCGATAAGCTGGGCTACTCCGGGACCTATACGGACAACTACAAGGGCGCGCACTTCAAGTTCGCTTCCGGCGAGAATACGCTGGAGCAGTACAGCAATGCGATCCCTGCGACCAAGATCGACCTCTCCAATGCATACACCATCACCAAGACCTATTTTGAGTATAACGAAGAAGATGGTCTCTACTACAGATTCCAGGGTATGCAGAACGGCGACAAGAAGCACATCGACGGCACTACCGGCGAACAGCTGGCATTCAAGAATATTCTGGTTCAGTTCACATATTACGAAACCAGAGACGCAAAGGGTTATCTTTCCTTCCAGTGCCATGACGACACCAAGGACGGCTGGTATTTCACCAATGGCAAGGGCATCCATGTTACCTGGAAAAAGACCGCCGATTACGAACCCACCAGATACTACGATGACAACGGCAATGAGATCGAACTCAATACCGGTAAGACCAATATCTGTATCGTAGAAAACGGCAAGACATTTGACGCCGAATAATTATGAATTAAACTGCAAATTGCGCCCGCCGGACGCACAACAAAATGGGCCGCAGCTGTTTGAAAGCTGCGGCCCGTAATTTTATTATCAGAATCCGTTATTCCATTTTCATGCATATCTCATCCGAATATTTCATCATGCACATCCCCGCCTCATAGGCGCCAATAGAGGGCACATTTTCCTGTCCGGCCAGATTGTTGGCGATCAGCGCCGGAACATTCATGCCGCAGTGATAGGCGTGGGGGTATCCGCCGCCAAACCGTGGATTGATTTCGGAAATGTAATACTGCCCGTCCACCTTAAAAATATCCATATCCACAGGACCCGCCAGTTCCAGTGTGGAAACCGTCCTCTCAATCAGGTCGAACAGCTTCTCATCCTTCACCGAAAGGGATTTTTCCGTCTCCCCGGCCCGCATCCTCACCTTTTTCTTGGTAAAAATGGCAACCGGCTTTCGGGACAGCAAATCCACATAAATATCCGCTCCGAACTCTTCCCCGTCCGCAAACTGCTGGATCAGCAATCCATCTTCACTGTGGCGGCATAAAACCTGCAGAAGCTCCATGTCCTCCACCCTGCTGATTCCAACACTCCCGCATCCTCTCACCGGCTTTA
>Ga0129308_1002722_pt1 | contig 14208 bp, 15 predicted proteins | sample L827metagenome_FD_94440 | JGI IMG/M metagenome (GOLD analysis project Ga0129308, IMG submission 94440) | Ring-tailed lemur group fecal microbial communities from Wisconsin, USA - L827 metagenome | ecosystem: Host-associated > Mammals > Digestive system > Large intestine > Fecal | place: USA...
CTCCTTCTCTGGCTGTGACAGTTTAAAATGCTTAATAATCATACTATCACACCCCCTCAAAATAGCCGTTGATGATAGAGGTGCATTGCTCACCTTCCCGATAATGTAGAGTAAAGTAATTTACAACATTTTCTCGAATCATATCAAGATATCTACCATAGATCTCTTCATCTGTGGAAAGAACCATAACCTGGGAGCTTGCAGACGGTAGATAGCTGGTAACAAAATTTGCCCGGTGGGAAGAGTCTAAGCGAGCCATGGGTGTATCAATGACCACGGGGGCCTTATACCCAGAGGTTCTGGCCAGTGCCCATACAATGGAAATAGCAAACATCTGCTGCTCTCCTGCGGAGAGTTGGTTCTTTAACAGCTCATGCCCATCTGGATCAAGTATGGTTACATCTAAGCTGTCTGTATCAATATGGATTTTACTCACAAGGGAATCTTTTTCAACCAGAGTCTGGAAGCATTCTGTGGCAGTGGCAGAAAGCTTGTCTATCTTTTCGCGCTGCAAACGAACTTTAAATTCATTAAGAACTTCGATAGACATCACAGAATATTTGATAATGCGGGAGTTGTCATCATTCGTATTCTCTTTTTCTGCGATAGTCTTGATTAACTGCAAGCGCTTAGAATGGAGAGCTTCTTTCTGGCGTTCCAAACTCTCGATTAAGCCCTGCTGCTTTTGAAATTGATCGTCAGCCAAAGCTTTTTTGCGCTCATATTCTTTGAGCGTTTCATAGAGCTTCATGGCCATCGTCTTTTCGTCTGACTCACCGAGGTGTGCGTCCAAGCTCATGAGCTCATTTTCTTGCGCATCGACATGACTGATTAAGGTTTCGATTTTTTGATCAAGGGAATGGAATATCGTGACAATTAATTTGTCAAAGAGGAGCATGGTCGTGTGGGACATGTTGATGTGTTCCGCACCCTCGCCTGATGAAGTGAATTTTCTGATCTCTTGCTTGACAATATCAGTAATGATTCTGAGCGTTCTGTCATCGAAATTACCCTGATTAAATCGCTCCAAAATATTTTTCTGAATACTTTCGACAATTGGGTCAGAAAGCTTCAGAGCCGCTTTTCTCTGTTCCTCAATCTCTGCATCATAAGCTTGTGTAACTAATTTGCGGCACATGAAGAGCGGAGTTGCAGGATCAGATACGCGCAGCATAATTTCGTCACGAACTTCTTGCACATATGCCTTGATTTTCTCTTTTTCTTGTCTAATGGCCTCCCGGCTGAGTGTTAAGTCGCCACCAGAAGCCCAAAACTTTTTTTCTTTAGTTTCTATAGCAATTGCAATACTCTCACAATTTGCCTTTAAGACATCAGCCTCTCGACGAGCTGTTTCGATTTTGGAGTTGACTTCTTTGAGTTGCGCTTCTACCTCTTGGTAACCTTGGTTGACTTCGCTTTTTTCAAAGGCTTGCAGGGCATCTTTTTTTCGGCGAATTACTTCATCAATATGAGTAATTGCTTTTTCAATTGTAGAAACACCAATTGCCGATTTAATAGAAGTCTTAATTTGCTCAAATGAAGCGTCATCAGCCAGCTGAGCGATTTTTTCGTTATCAAAGAAGAAAAATCTTGCTATTCCAAAAGGTAAAATTTCTTCAATATAGTAACTCCAACTTTCGCCAAGGTACTTATCTATAGTTCCGTTTTTCTCAACGACAATAGCTTCATCGACTTTCTTGCCTTTTAACTTCCACTTCCGGCAGACACGCAAAGCGGTTCCATCATCCAAACCAAGTGATACAGCAACATAAGTAAGATCATCTGTCGCGTGCTTATTAATGTGCTCTATGAGCAACCGTTCATAGGAACGCGCGTTTTCCTGGACATACTTTAATGCTTGCTTTCCATATAATGCAAGCAAAATAGCATCAAGAAAGGTCGTCTTTCCGCGACCATTCAATCCACCGATGAGGGTAACATTGCGATTACCGATTTGGTCCGAAAGACACATTTCGTGATGGCCTTTGTAGATGCCAAAATTATGCAATTCGATTTTTGTAAAATACATATTCTTGGCACCTCACTCCGTCCAATTTTCATCGTCAAAGGATTCTTGCATTCCTGTTATTTTTTTTGCACGTTCTTCTGCAATAAGGGCTGCATCATCCTCATCACGATAAAATGCTTTTTTTATCTCATGCTCAAAATTTTGAATTACATTTCTCTTGTTAGAGATGGCGGCTGCTTTAGCTTCGACATCTAATAGAGAGCGTTGCATTTCGTACATCAAAGTCTCGTCTGGGCATACTGCTTGGCAAGCCCCACGAAGAATTCTGGCTTCAGCTGGACCAAAATACTTGTTTTTGCTAATAGATCCATCTTCATAGCGTTTTCCGGTAACAGATTCGTAGATTTCGGGTAGCAAATCTTCAAACTCATGTTTTTCATCTAACCATATTTGACGGATAAACCGAAGTTCGTCCATGGTAATCAAGGGAACATCCTTAATTTCCTCTGGTCCGATCTCATGAACAAGTTTCTCAACCTCTAACAGACGAGTTAAGAAGTACTTGCGGGTTTCCTGTGTATATGGGCCGTGTACCAGTCGCTCGTTATGCCACGTTAGGCGCCCATCCATACGGCGAAAATCTCTACGCTTTCTATCGATATCCCAATTACCGGCAATTTCATTTCTGAATTCAAGCATGGGAAGCATCCACGCTTTCTCTTCGTCATTCTGGATCATGGCCGCCATGGATTTATCCTCGGAAACCATAGTACATACCCAACAACCGAAACGACTGTTGCCGCAACTGGGTGTAGATGTATCAAGCACCAACGGACACTCGCCATCCGCAGAGGCACCACTATACATTGCCAACAAGTCCTTATTTGAATGTCCCCAGGGGTTGGGGTATTGTACGAGATATTGCCAGACGTTGTCGTTGCTCCAGTTTTCAATAGGAGTAAAAACATAGGAGTTTGGAAACGATCCGTTGGGGCTAAGATGATCTCGGTATCGCTTTTTCTCATAACCCTCCATGACGGCTTTGCGGGTGGCGCTCTCGGCTTTGCGCGTTCCAAGAACCAGGATTGCTTCGCTCTCTGCATCCAGGATTTTTTTAACAAAGCGATTTGAGGGGTCGATTTTCATACGGTCAGTACACCAACGAAAATCACGCCGAGGATATGGATAGCCCCGCCCTATGAGATTTACCCAGAAGGTGTTGGTGACCTCTGGAACAAGCCTATGTGGAATAATAGGTAATTTGTGTTCGGGGTTATTTGCAGCCTCCTTCATGCGCGCAATAGAGCGAGTGGCCCATAGTGCAACAACTGGGGATTCGACCAGAGTGTCTGTGCTGATAACATGAACGGGTTTATGTAATTTATCCTTTGGAAGCTGGGAAAGTGCGATCCAAACAAGTTGTACGACGGCAGTAGAATCTTTGCCGCCACTGTATCCACAAATCCAGGGTATCTTATCTGCTAAATACACTTCCTGTATCGTGTTAAGTACAATACGAATATCTTCTTTTGTCAAATTAGCCATTTTATCCACCAATTTCTTCTGTCATAATATTCTCTATATATGTAGCTATGGCTCTCTGCGAAGCACGATTTGTAGCAACTTTTCCGTGAACAAAGACGAGATTTTCCCACACTGGGTTGGTTTTGCTCCAATCAATATGCGCCAAGTGGCAAAGATGCCTCTCCCATGTGTCTGGATATCTTTGAATAATTTGATTACCTCCAGCCCCGATGGCATTAAGCGTGATACTTAAGGTACAAATTGTGTTTTTTCGCACATCAGAGGACTTGGCCTGACCGTTCTTTACTGCTTTCCAAAAAGGAATATACTGAGATACTTGTTCCCAAAAATGAATTGCTAAGTTGCATTTCTCCTCCAAACCTAAGTCCAGATCTTTTAATAAGGCTTCCGTGCCGCTACAGATCGCACTTAATGTAAACAGTGCTTTAGATCGGTTGGATATGGAGGTATGTTCTTTTTCAGTCACGTCCCGAAAGACATTAACCGCATTAATAACCCGCTTTGCAACAATGGAAGACTCTTCCCGCGAGTTAAAAAGAATGTTGATTGATTTTGTAGGACGAATTGCATAGCGGTTAAGATCCGAAAACATTTGCTGCGAATGAGCGAGACCTTCATCTCGATAGAAAACAACTTAGATATGCTCATTCTTTAGCTCGGGGTTCTTTTTTATTGCTTCCGCAATAGCGGCTTGTCGATGCTGCCCGTCATTTATGAGAAACTTGGCACTCATAGAAATTGTAATGTGACCGAGAAGGGGCTCATCCTCATTTAATGGAATAAACTCCATGCCACCATCAACGGAAACTGTTATTGAAGAAAACACGTAGTCATCGGGATTTTCTAAAATGTAATCTCGAATTTCTGGAATCCTGGCACGGTTGAGAATACGCTGTGCCCGAATTTCTGGTGGTAGTTGTTCGTCAACAAACTGAAAGATTTTCGGGATCACCTCTAATGGAACCATCGAGGTAAAGTATTCCCTCTTTGCTTGGATACCCTTGACGGCAGGAAACACAAAAGAAGCGGAACTCAAGAATGGCACCCTCTCTATAACGTAATAGTTAACTATAGTACACAGTAAGTCCTGCTGAGGAGCGGTCATAACATATCACATTATAAAGCATCGCGGAAGTCATGTAAAGAGAGTGGAAGTCTCTTGTTTGCTTGTTCTTTACAAGATACAAACAACAGCGAAAAAAGTTATACTTGTAGAGAATAATGAAGGCCGCTATACTTGGTACATGGGCGGTATGTACTGATAAAGTACGCTAACCCCTTGAAACTGCTGGATTCCGGCGTAAGAAAACACGAATTTACGCCACACTTACGCCACGAAAAAAGCGCATAATAGGGTAACAGATACCCGGCACTCACGACTGTTGTGGGTGCCGGGGATTTTTATGGCGGGAAATGGCCCCGGCCTCTTGCAAGCGGGGGCGGGTGGCCGTATAATGGGCTTGACAAAATTCCGTGCCGTTTCGGTACGATCAGGAGGGTCTGTGCTGTGGGCTTGAAAGATAAGATGCTGAAAAAATCAGCAGAAATCACCGCTAATCGGAAAGATTTTGAACCGTTAGAACTGGCTGAGGGCAATGTCCAGGCCATCTATACCCGGTGCTTGGCGACGGAAGAGGAGAAGCAGAATATTGACCTGTGTCACCTGACTACAATTTTTTATGAGAGCAACACGGGAATCAACTCCGGGACGATCTGGTTCTCGAAAGAGAAACTCAAGAAAAACACCAAGGAGATCAATTATCTGTTTGGGCAGTTGAAAGCCGTTCACGTCCCAGACGAAGATCAAATCCTCACTTTGCAGGATGCCGCCATCAAGTATGACAAAACGGCTTGGACAAGTGAGCTGGAATTTATGTTCAAGCTGTTGAATCTGGCGTGTGCGGTGGGCCATTTCCCGACCTTCACAAAGCAGGATAACATTATTTACACAGCCAGAACAAAAGACACTCCCCCCACCCTCTCCCCGAAAGACCCGGCCTTCCCCATCTGGTGGGAGGCCCACAAGGCCGAGTGGGAGGACTAAGCCAGCCCGCCAACCGAACAATCATCCTTTTTAGGGGAGTACGCCAGTTTGTGGCGTACTCCCCTTGATTACTTCCCAGCCCAGGCCGCTCCCGGTGTCAATGGCGGCATAAGCCGTTTATCTTGACCATTGATAGTGGGAGGGGCCTGGGCTACTGGCGGGAACGACAGGAACCACAAGATGTGGAAATGGTTTACCGATTGTTCACCAAATACAGGATATTTCGTGCTATTCTATAATAGCCGCAGAGCATAAAGGTTGAATTGTTTACAAGAGGAAAATCGAAACCCAAGAGGAAAGCCGCCTAACAGCGGCCACACACGACGCCGAGCAATCGGCACACATTGAGGAAAGGGCGAGCGACGCCATGCGCTTTCCCGCAGACATGGGAAATGTGGCTTGACCATATTTCGGACAATCGTTTTATAGTGTTTGTGGGTTCTGTCGTCGGGGGTGGTATTGTAACACATACCATCTCGACTGATTCCACAAAGGAGGTGATGCGTATGCAGAGTGCTTTTTATGATTGCATTTCCGGCATACTTCAATCACGGATACCATCACCTCCGGCGACGGGAACCATTAACCACTAACAGGTAATTTGGATTGCTGCAAGACGGGAAAACCAACTCCCGTTTGACAGCACCCAAACAAGAGACATTCCAGCAGCTCACTTCCGGGGAACGCCTGGAAGAATTGGGCCGCAACATCAAGGATGAACGACGCAGGCAGGGTCTTTCCCGTGAACAGCTTGCGGAAAAAGCAAATACTTCGATTGATACAATAAAGCGGTTTGAGAACGGAGAGGGTACCCGGTTAGACATGGCGTTTAACATAGCCGACGCCCTCCAAGTTCCGCTTCAATCGCTGCTCCCCCAAACGGAGCACACGCTTGAACAGATCCTGCGCGAGATCATCGTGCTTGCTCTGGCCGCTCTAAAGCATCTCACAACAGGATAAAACGATTAGCAAGAGCAGAACTGCACCCTACACGGGGCGGTTCTGCTCTCGCTGTTTTTCTGGGGCTTTGGTATGATAATGATGCAATCCGGATTGACTATTTAACTTTTGGAGGACAAAACTCTATGAAAATTTCTGACCTTATCATTTCTCCCAAGAGCCTGGGAGACAAGCTGTGGCTGGTGGAGGTGGCCCCGGCCTACGAGTACCAGAACCAGAAGCGCACGAATAATATCCTCGGCTACCGCTATACGCTGGCACTGCCCGAAAAGGGCCTGGACAAAATCAATGTTCGCATTGACGGTGAGAAGCGTATGGACACCCCGGACGGCTATGTGGAGGTGCGCCTGGACGGCCTGGAGGTCTATATCTATTGGGCCAAGGGCGACTACCATGTGGGAGCCATGGCCACCGGCATCCATTTGGTCAATCCTAAGTCCTAATGCTATTGGGCGGCGCTGGAGAGGCAGACGGGGAAAAGACAGTTCCCCCCAAGGGAAATGTCCCCCGGCGGCAGCGCCAGCGCCGCCCGCTTGCCATAAGGGTCAGTATTACCCTTATGGCAACCATGTAGCATGTAGCAAAGAAATGGAGGCCAACTATGGGAAACAATACGCAATCCCGCAAGTGGGCTTTGGTCATCAACAACCCATTGGAGGCTGGACTTGACCATAGCGCCATCAAGACAATCTTACAGCGATTTTCTCCCGGCTATTACTGCATGGCCGACGAGATCGCCACGACGGGGACTTATCACACGCACATTTTTCTGTATGCTCCCTCGCCCATCCGCTTCTCCACCCTAAAAAACCGTTTCCCCACGGCGCACATGGAGAAAGCATACGGGAGCGCAAAGGACAACCGGGCCTATATCCGCAAAGAGGACAAGTGGGCCGACACCGACAAGGCGGAGACTTCTGTTCCCGGCACCTTTGAGGAATGGGGCGACCTCCCCAACGAAAAGGAGGAACAGTCCCCCCAGATGTTCCGGCTCATTCAGAATATCCGGTCGGGAATGTCCACCGCTGAAATCATCGAGGACGAGCCAAACCTCGCTTTCCGTGTCCGGGATATTGACACGCTGCGGCAGACGCTTCTGGCGGAAAAGTACAGCATGGAAAACCGGGCCTTGGAGGTGATTTACCTCTACGGCGCCAGCGGAGCGGGCAAGACCTGGGGCATCTTTGAACGGCACGACCCCCGGAGCATTTGCCGTGTCACCAACTACCGGGCCGCAAGGGGCATTTCCTTTGACGGCTACAGCGGGCATGATGTGCTGGTGTTCGAGGAGTTCAACAGCCAAATTCCCATTGAGGATATGCTGAACTACCTGGACATTTACCCGCTGTCCCTCCCGGCCCGGTACAGTGACCGGGTGGCCTGTTACACGAAAGTGTATATCACCTCCAACACGCCGTTGGAAAAGCAATACTGGATGGAACAGCAGACGAGGCCGGAGACCTGGCGGGCACTGCTGCGCCGCATCCATACCGTGATCGAGTATCTCCCGGACGGCTCCACGGTCATTCACAAGAAAGGAGGGTTCCCCTATGACCCGAAACGATAAAGACACCATCAACAAGCGCACGGAAAACCGTCATTTGTTCCGGCGCATGAAAGCGGGCATCACGGCGGCAAAGGCCACGCCCCACAAGGCGGCCCTGGTGCTGGCCTATCTGCTGGGCGCTGTGCTGGTCTGGCTGCTCCGCGCCCACCTGTTCCACCTGGACACCTATGGAATGTTCTCCCCCGTCCTGGGGGCTGTCATTAACCTCCTGGTTCCCCTGTATGCCGTGGGCGGTCTCTTGGCTGTCCTGGTGCTGCTGGGGACGCCCTGGGGCGGCAGGGCAGCACGGGAGGGGCTGCAAAAGGTGGGTCTCATCAACCACGCCGGAGAAGCTCCCATTCTGCTCTCCAAGTACCACGACACCAACAGCGCACGGCTGACCGTGTGGGAGTTCGACCCCTGCGGGATTCCGCTGAACGAGTGGGAGGACAAAAAGGCCAGGATCGAAACCGCTCTGAATATCATCATTGCGAAAATGGCCTGGGGCGAGGGCCGGAAAATCATCCGGGTCTATGCCGTCCCCGCCGACAGCGACCTGCCCCCGCTGCTCCGCTGGAAAGACGAATACCTCTCCCCGAAAAACTTTGTGCTGACGCTGGGCGAAAGCCTCCTGGGGCCTGAGGAGGTAGACTTGAACAAAATCCCCCACATCCTCCTGGGCGGCTCCACGGGCAGCGGCAAGAGCGTGCTGCTGAAGCTGCTGCTCATGCAGGCGCTCCACAAGGGGGCGGAGGTCTATATCGCTGATTTCAAGGGCGGCGTGGACTTCCCCAGGGCATGGCGGCAGAAATGCCGGATGTGCTTTGATGAGGAAAGCCTGCTCTTTACCCTTGACCAACTGGTGGCGGTGCAGAAGTGCCGTCTGGATATGTTTGAAAAGGCTGAGTGTGAAAACATCGACCAGTACAACGAGGTCACGGGCGTAGGAATGCCCCGGCTGATTTTCGCCTGCGACGAGGTTGCGGAAATGCTGGACAGGACGGGCCGGAGCAAAGAGGACAAGGACACGCTGGCCAAAATCGAAAACAGGCTGGCGACCCTGGCACGGCTGGGGCGGGCGTTTGGTATCCACCTCATTCTCGCCACCCAGCGCCCGGATGCCAATGTTATCCCCGGCCAGATCAAGAGCAATCTGGATTTCCGGGTATGCGGCAGAGCGGACAGCATCCTCTCCGGCATCATCCTGGGCAACGGCAGCGCAGACGAACAGATACCCAAGGATGCACGGGGCCGCTTCATCACCGGGGACGGAATCGTGTTCCAGGGCTACCTGTTCGACGAGGGCAGCCTTTGATGGGTGGTGTAGTCATGGCTATTGAGAGAATCCCCCTGTGGGAAAAGGCCAATTTGAGCCTTGAAGAAGCCGCTGCCTATTTCGGAATTGGCATCAACAAACTCCGGGATATGACCAGCGAGGACAACTGCCCGTTTGTTCTCTGGAACGGAAGCAAACGGCTCATAAAGCGGAAGGCTCTAGAAAAATATCTGGAAGCGTCTTACTCAATATAAGTGGAAATTGCGTATTCGGTATGGTAAAATCAAGTTAACCCTATATGCGCTTTTCACAGAAAGGAGAATTAGGGTTGGCTGAAAAGCGCAAGGATAGCAAGGGCCGTGTCTTGAAAGATGGCGAGAGCCAGCGCAAGAACGGCACCTATGATTTTCGCTATACCGATATACACCAAAAACGGCGTTGTATTTACGCCAAGACACTCACCGAGCTGCGGAAGAAAGAGGAAGAAGTCCGGCGTGATATTGCGGACGGCATTGATTATGCTGCCGGAGAAATCACGGTTGCAGAACTGGTTGACCGATATATCAACTTGAAGCGGGGACTGAAACAGAACTCCATGCGGGCCTATGGTTCAGCAATCAACAGAATCCACAATGACCCGTTTGGACAGCGGAAAGTGAAATCTGTGAAGCTGTCTGACGCAAAGGGTTGGTTTGTTGCGCTGCATGACAACGGCATCAAGCAAAATACCATTGGCGTTTTGCAGAGCGTGATTCGGCCAGCCTTTGAAATGGCGGTGGATGATGATATGATCCGAAAGAATCCATTCAAGTTCAAGCTGTCCGATGTGGTTCCCAATGATGCCTATGTCAGAGATGCGCTTACCAAGGCCCAGCAGGAACGATACTTACAGTTCATCCAGGACTGCGGCAGGGGCAACTATTATGATGACATTGTGATTCTGATGGGAACCGGGCTTCGTGTCAGCGAACTATACGGCCTCACCAAAGCGGACATCGACTTTGAGCGGCGGTGCATCCATGTACGGCGGCAACTGTGCCGAACTGCGGAGAAGCCCTATTTCATCACGGGTCCCAAGACCCGGAGTGGCATCCGCACCGTCCCCATGACAGATACGGTCTACATGGCGTTCAAACGGGTTCTGAAAGAGCGGGAGACGCCCAAGGTCGAATTGCTGATTGACGGTTGCAGCGGCTTTCTCTTTCTGGACAAGGATGGCAAGCCCAAGGTGGCAATGCACTTGGAGAACTATATGCGGGGCATTCAACAGAAGTATGTGAAGCTCCACGGCAATACCATGCCAAAGGTCACGCCCCATGTGCTGCGCCACACATTCTGTACGGATGTGCAGCAGGCCGGACTTGATGTGAAAAGTCTGCAATACCTCATGGGCCACTCCACCGCAAGCGTCACGCTCGATGTGTATACCCATAGCAACTATGATTCAGTTGAAAAAGCATTTGAGAAAATAGCTATGAATCTTTGATTGAATAATAGCATTGGGGGCCGTTTGGCTTACGCCAGAACTTACGCCAATCGCCCCCCAAGATGCGTAGATTTGTGTAGATATTCGTGGGTTGTACGAAGAACTTTTGATAGTTGTTTTGGCGGTTCTAACCGTTGAAAACTCTACAAAATTCCACATATCTCGTTACTCACGGAAACGCCGAAATTCCCCCAGGTTTGAAGGATTACTTATACCAACGATTATCCATGTGCAAATATCTACCAATCTGTGAAATGGGTGAGTAAATGACCGAAGTAGTTGCAGCCCTGATTTGGGATCAGGACAAGTTTATGATCTGCCAGCGTCCGGCCCACAAGGCCAGAGGGTTGCTGTGGGAGTTTGTGGGCGGCAAGGTAGAGCCAGGAGAAACCAAGGAGCAGGCGCTCATCCGGGAATGTCAGGAGGAACTGGCGGTCACGCTGGATGTGGGCGAGGTATTCATGGATGTAATGCACGAATACCCGGATTTGACGGTTCATCTGACGCTGTTTCATGCGGTCATCCGGGAGGGCGTCCCCCAGAAGCTTGAGCATAATGACATCCGTTGGATCATGGTGGATGAGATTGATCAATTTGCGTTCTGCCCAGCGGATGAGGAGATTTTAATAAAGCTAAAGCAATCGAAGAGGCGGAAAGATTAGGTGAAAGCATCCTTCTCTACATTGGAGGATGCGAACATACAGAGAAAGGAAATGCATAGGATGAAAGTCATCTGTTTCGGCGATTCCAATACCTACGGCTATGATCCCCGGGGCTATTTGGGTGGGCGCTATGATGCGGACTGTCGGTGGGTGGATATCTTAGCCGCAGAGACCGGATGGACGATCTCCAACAAGGGTCAAAATGGCCAGGAGATCCCCGTCGCAGCCCCGGTCTTTCCCGTTGACACCGATCTGCTGATCGTCATGCTTGGGACCAACGATCTGCTCCAGGGGCGAAGTCCGGAGCAGGCCGCCGAGCGGCTGGAGAGGTTTATCTCCGGTATCTCTCTGGATCGAAGCAAGATCCTGCTGATCGCACCGCCGCCAATGGCTATGGGCGAGTGGGTGCCCAGCCAGCAGCTCATTGACGACTCCTGTACCTTTGCCCGGCTCTGCCAGGCCCTGGCGGGGCAGCTGGGCGTCCGCTTTGCCGATGCCAGCAAGTGGGACATCTCTCTGGCCTATGACGGCGTACATTTTACGGAGCAGGGCCACAAGGCCTTTGCTGCCGGACTTTTGGAGGAACTGAAATGAAACGAATGATCCCTTTCCTGCTTGCCTTTTTCCTGCTGACCGGATGTGGCGGGACTGCCGCCGACGGCTCCTACCAGCAGATCAGCCAAGAAGATGCCAAAGAGATGATGGACACCCAGGAGGTCATCATCCTGGATGTGCGGGAGCAGGACGAATACGACAGCGGCCACATTCCCGGCGCAGTGCTGTTGCCAGTGGGTACCATTGACGAAACAACCGCCGCCGAGGTGATCCCCGAGAAGGATTCCACAGTCCTTGTCTACTGCCGCAGCGGAAACCGTAGCAAGACCGCCTCCTCCACGCTGGCCGAGTTGGGCTACACCAACATCTACGAATTCGGCGGCATCAACACCTGGCCCTATGAAACAGAGCCGTAAGGCAGGCAGAGGACGCAAGCGGCACAAAATATGCGCCGCCTAAACAAAGAATACGGGACTGGCAGGTTCCGCAGCTTACGGGGACAGATGTGACCTGCGCGGGTCGATAAAGTAGTAGCTATTTCTCTCTTTCTGTGGTATTGTTCGGTTGCCGAAAGGAGGCGACGATATGCAGAAAGGAAACAGCTGCACCGTAGGCCAGTGGTGCGACCGCTGGTTCTGCGAAAACCAGAGCAGATGGAGCGACAGCACCGTGGGCGGATACCGCAACCTGATCTACCGCCACATTCTCCCTGGAATTGGGAGTGTCCCACTGGCGGAGCTGTCTGAAAACACCGTCACCGGCTTCTATAACAGCCTGCAGAGCCAGGGGCTCAGCGCCAGAAGCGTCTGGTGCGTCCACCTGCTCCTGCGGCGCTGCATGGACGAAGCGGCCCGTGACCAGCTTATCCCCTATAACGCGGTGCGGCTCTGCCAGGAACCGCAGGCAGAGGAATATAAAACGGCCCCCTTGCGCCTGGGACAGCTCCAGCGATATCTGAACACGGCGGAACAGCTTGGCGTGCTCCCACTCATCTACACAGGACTCTCCAGCGGCCTGCGGCAATGTGAACTCATCACCTTGTCGTGGGCCGATTTTCATATCCGCTGCCGGTATATCCTCAAAGGCCAGCGCCTGTTGACCCTCAACCGCAAGGCGGAGCATCTTCTGGAGGGCATACCGGAAACTAACCGCTATGTGTTCCTCAACCCCAAGACAGGAGCGCCGTATCAGCTCCACGAGTTCTATTATCTGCACAAGCGGATACTCAAACAGGCGGGGCTGCCATGGGTTGCTTTCCGGAACCTGCAGTACCAATGCATGGAGGTGGGGATATGACGATGAAAGAGTATATCCTCCACTGGCAGGAAGCCTACGACAAGAACCAGAGCCGCCCGACTACCTATGCGGCCCACGGGTATCTCTTTAAGAACCACATCCTTCCCAGGCTGGGAGAAATCCCACTGGAGGAGCTGACCGTGGAGCAGGTGGGCGATTTTCTGGAGGAGAGAAAGCGGTTTGGTGGCCACCGCCCAGAAAGCCCTGAATACCCAGGGCTGGGCGAACACACCATGCGGCACATCCACCGCCTGCTCCAGCAATGCCTGGATCAAGCGATTCGGGACGGCCTGATAACGGACAACCCCGCCCGTGCGTTCCGCTATCCACGGCCCAAAAAGGTCAGAGCCAATGTGCTGACGCCGACAGAGGTGGAGGACTATCTGGATGCGGCCCAGCGGCTGGGCTATCTCCCCATGTTCCTGCTGGCGCTGACGGCAGGACTCCGGCAGGGGGAGCTGATCGCACTGAGATGGAGCGACCTGGATGTTAAGAAGCGGACGCTGACCATCTCGGAGAGCCGATCGGTGGAGCGGAGGGAACTGGTGGAGTATGAAGGCGGCACCAGGACCGTCAGCCTGACCCAAGAGGTTGTTGAACTCCTGCGCACGGAACACGCCAGGCACCCCAGCAGCCCGCTCATGTTCATGCACCCGGCCACGCAGAGACCCTACTCGCCCCAGATGGTGCGCCGGATGCACAATGAGATCATCAAGGAGGCCGGGCTGGACCATATCCGCTTCGCGGATGGCTCTGTTAAAATAGGACTAAATCGGCAAACCCTTGTGTTTCAAGGAGTAGCGCTGATTTTGTCCTGACTATATAACACATTTTCGACTGGAGGTGATATGTTCAGATTATCAAATGGC
>Ga0129308_1002723_pt1 | contig 14206 bp, 10 predicted proteins | sample L827metagenome_FD_94440 | JGI IMG/M metagenome (GOLD analysis project Ga0129308, IMG submission 94440) | Ring-tailed lemur group fecal microbial communities from Wisconsin, USA - L827 metagenome | ecosystem: Host-associated > Mammals > Digestive system > Large intestine > Fecal | place: USA...
AAACGTTGGCAAAATAGTCTTCTGATTATGAACTATATAGATTAATCTCCTTTTTGTATTATCTTCTTTCAAAGATTATCTATATCTTTGTCCTATAACTACTAAAACAAGGAATGTTATGTTTGCTAAAGAAACGTATGTGCAGCGCAGGGCCCAGCTGAAAAAAACGATAGGCTCCGGAGTGTTACTGTTTTTGGGTAACGATGAACAAGGTTTGAACTATGAGGACAACACTTTCCGTTACCGCCAGGATTCCACTTTTCTCTACTATTTTGGCTTGTCGTTTGCCGGGCTGTCAGCTCTCATCGACATAGATGAAGATAAAGAAATCATTTTTGGCGATGAGCTGACCATCGACCATATTGTCTGGATGGGTACCCAGCCCACCCTTCACGAAAAGGCTTCTGCTGTGGGAATTTCCGAAACCCGTCCTTTTGCCGACATCGTCGGTTATCTGCACAAGGCTGTACAGAAGGGACAGACCATCCATTATTTGCCCCCTTATCGTGCCGAGCATAAGTTGAAACTGATGGACTGGCTGGGTGTTCCTCCGGCACGTCAGGAAGGGTCTGTGCCGTTTATCCGTGCGGTGGTGGCACAGCGCAACTACAAGTCGGCAGAAGAAATAGCGGAAATAGAAAAGGCATGCGACGTGACTGCTGACATGCACATCACCGCAATGAAGGTGCTTCGTCCGGGCATGTACGAATACGAGGTTGTGGCCGAAATGAACCGTATCGCCGAGATGAACAACTGCGAGCTGTCTTTTGCCACGATTGCTACTGTCAACGGCCAGACCCTGCATAACCACTATCACGGCAACCGGGTGCAACCGGGAGACCTCTTCTTGATTGATGCCGGCGCCGAGCTGCCTTCGGGTTACTGTGGTGACATGTCGTCCACCGTGCCGGCAGACAAGACTTTTACTCCACGCCAGCGTGCCGTTTACGAAATCCAGAACGCCATGCATCTGGAGTCTGTTAAAGCGCTTCGCCCGGGCATTCCCTATATGGAGGTATACGAGCTTTCGGCCCAAGTGATGGTGGAGGGGCTGAAAGAGCTGGGCTTGATGAAGGGCAATGCCGGAGATGCCGTGCGCGAAGGGGCGCATGCCTTGTTTTATCCCCATGGACTGGGTCACATGATGGGACTCGACGTGCACGATATGGAGAACCTGGGCGAGCTTTGGGTGGGCTATGACGGCCAGCCCAAGAGTACGCAGTTCGGTCGCAAGAGCCAGCGTCTTGCCATTCCTCTGGAACCGGGCTTTGTGCATACGGTTGAGCCGGGCATTTACTTCATCCCCGAGCTGATTGACCTATGGAAAGGAGAGAAGAAGTTCGTGGACTTCATCAACTACGATAAAGTGGACGAATACCGCAATTTCGGCGGCATCCGTAATGAGGAGGATTATCTGATTACCGAAACGGGAGCACGCCGCTTGGGCAAGAAAATTCCGTTGACACCGGAAGAGGTGGAAGCGTTGCGCTGATAGGTCCTGTCTTATAAAAGAAGAGCCAATTTTATTTTAGACAGAAGAACAAAAGAACATGTTTTTTCTTTTTGTTCTTCTGCCTAAAAGGATGTGTCATAGATACTTCTCCCACAGATACTTCAGTGGACTGAGCAATCTCTCTGTCACACTCCGTTCGTCTGTCATCACTTCTGCCGTGCCGGTCAGTTCTCCTTTGAATTCCAGCTGCTTGCCGTAGGAAGTGCATAAATCTTGCGGCAAGCTTATGGTGACGGTATAAGTGTTTTCCTCGTCGGCAAGCAGGGAGACGGATGTTACCTCCCCCGTCAGGAAACCGAATTCCATGTACGGGTATCCCGCCACGCTGATATTCACCCGCTGTCCTGGCATTACTTTTCCCGAACCTCCGGCAGGAAGTTTTATCTTTCCGATGATGCTTCCCGGAGCTTTGGCTACGATGGAGAACACCTTGTCTCCACTGCTGACGTTCTGGTTCTTCTGCCAGATGTGGTTGTAGGAGAGTATGCCGCTTGCCGGGCTGGTGAAGAGATAAGTCAACCCCCAATCGTTGATGCTGACCAGCAAGTCATTGTATGCCGTCTTCAGTGCCATGTCCAGACTGTTGGCTTCCCGCCTCTGCTCCATACGGGTTTCTATGATGCTTTGCTGCAATTGCGCCTCTTGTATCCTGGCGGACGAGAGGGAGGTCATCAACTGTTCCCGTCCCTGCTGTTTGCCTAAGAGTGCCAGCTTTGCTTCTTCATATTCCGATTGTGCGGTCAGTCCCTCGTCAAAGAGCTTCTTCTCCCGGCTGTGCACGGTCAAGGCTATCTGCACCTGCTCTTTGTCCAGCTCCGTCTGCTTTTTCAAATGGGCAATGTAGTTACGGTACTCCTGCAATTCCCGTTTTGTGGCTTCTATCTTTTCTTCGTATAGGTTCAGTGAGAAGAAGTTCCGATAGTCTGTCAGGCTTTTCAGAAGCGCGGTGTAGGCGTTCTGTATACTGCCCAATGCAAGATTCTCGGGGAAGTAGCGGGTATGGCTGCCGCTGTCTGCCGGATTGAAGGAAGCCAGTTCCCGTTTCAGCAGCAGTACATCTTCTGTCCTGGCCGGGTTTTCCAGTACGGCAATGATGTCTCCCGTCCATACGGAATCGCGGTCTTTCCTGTATACCTCTTCTATTTTCCCGCTCCCCCTTGCCACTATCCAAACCGGCGGGTGCTCCGTGGTGATGGTGACGGATGCGCTTACCACGTCGGGATATTTAAAGAAACAGCCGGCGATAAAGAAGAATGCCAGCACTGCGAAGAACACGGTGATGCCCCAACGCACCAGTGCATGTGGCGGACGTGCCAGTATCTCCTGCACCTCCTCGCTCCGCAATTCTATTTCTTCCTTCCGCCCTTTCATTATCAATTATCAATTGTCAACTGTCAATTGTCAATTCCCTAAATCTCCAGCTGGTTCTTCACCAGCCTGTAGTACTTTCCTTTGAGTGCCGTCAGTTCCTCGTGCGTGCCTGCTTCGGCTATCCGTCCGTGGTCTATCACCACGATCCGGTCTGCGTGTCTCACTGTGCTCAGGCGGTGTGCCACCACTACCGATGTCCTTCCTTCAAAGAACTTTTGCAGGTTCTCCATGATGGTGCGCTCGTTGCTGGCATCCAGCGCGTTGGTGGCTTCGTCGAAGAATATGAATTCCGGGTCCTTGTAGACGGCGCGGGCAATGAGGATGCGTTGCTTCTGCCCCTGGCTCAGCCCGTGCCCTTCCTGCCCTATCTTGGTGTTGTAGCCCAGCGGCAGTTCGGCGATGAAGCCGTGTATGTTCGCCACTTCCGCCGCGTTCCGCAGCCTCTCCTTGTCTATGTGTTCCACGCCCGGGGCAATGTTTCCGGCAATGGTGTCCGAGAAGATGAATCCGTCCTGCATCACCACGCCGCACCGCTTGCGCCACTCGCGGATGCTGAAATTATCCAATGGGGTGTCGCCCAACAGAATCTGCCCGCTTGCAGGCGGGTAGAATCCTAACAGCAGCTTCACCATCGTGGTCTTTCCGCTTCCGCTCATGCCCACGATGGCGGTCTGCTTGCCCGATGCTATTTCCAGACTGATATTGTCCAGCGTGGGCGTTTCGCTGAGCGGGTCGTATTTGAAGCTCAGGCTTTCTATCCGCAGGCCTTTCCCTGCGGGTATCTCCCGTATCAGTTCTTTGGCCGGGTCTTCCTCATCGGGCTTGTTGCGCACCTCGCCCAAGCGGTTCATGCTGAGGCGGGCATCCTGCATGTCGCGGGCAAAGGTGATGAGGTCGTTTATCGGGCTGTTCAGCTGTCCTATGATGTATTGTACGGAGAGCATCATGCCCAGCGTCATCTGCCCTTGCACCACGAGCGATGCCACCAGTCCCGTAATCACGATGTTCTTGGTCTGGTTTATCAGTACCGCTCCCGAGTCCTGGTACTGCCTCAGGGCAAGGCTCCTGATGTTCACCTTGAACAACCGTGCCTGTATGCGCTCCCATTCCCACCGCTTCTGCCGTTCGCAGGCACTCAATTTTATCTCCTGCATTCCGTTCACCAGCTGCACCACGCTGCTCTGGTTGGCGCTCTGCTGGGCAAAGCGCTTGTGGTCCAGCTCGGCGCGTCGCTTCATGAAGAGCCATACGTAGGCTACGTAGAGTGCGCTCCCGCCCATAAAGATGAGGAATATCATGCCGCTGTACATCAGCAGCACGATGCCGAACACCACGAGGTTGAACATGGAGAACACCACGCTGAGGCTGCTTCCCGTCAGGAAATTCTGTATGCGGGTGTGGTCGTTGATGCGTTGCAGTATGTCTCCCGTCATCTTGGTGTCGAAGTAGCCCATGGGGAGCTTCATCAGCTTCATGAGGAAGTCCGATATGAGGGCGATGTTGATGCGCGTGCCCAGGTGCAGCAATATCCATCCGCGTATAAACTCCACGGCACTGCTGCTGAAGGCGAGCATTAGTTGGGCTATGAGCACCAGGTAGATGAAACCGAGGTTCTGGTTGTTGATGCCGAAGTCCACGATGCTTTGCGTGAGGAAGGGCAGCATGAGCTGTATCATGCTGCCCAGCAACAGCCCTAACAGCAGTTGCCCAACCAGTTGCTTGTAAGGTCGCAGGTACGAGTAGAGGAAACCGAAGCCTTTGCTCCCGTTTCTTCTTTCTTCCGGTTCTTCTTCTTGTGTATAAAATTCCGGCGTAGGCTCCAGCAGCAGTGCCACACCGATGTCTTCCCCGTCTTTCTTTGCGCTGATCCAGCAACGGCAGAATTCCTTTCGGGTGTATTTCAGTTTCCCCGCTCCGGGGTCGGCCACCCATACATGTTTGTCCGTCATTTTGTACACCACAACGAAATGCTGCTGGTTCCAGTGGACGATGCAGGGCATCGGGGCTTCCTCCATCATGTCGTAACTCACCTGCACGCAGATACTCCGGAAACCAAGCTTCTCCGCCGCCTCGCTGATGCCAAGCATGGAGACACCTTCGCGGGTGATGAAAGATTTTTCCCTCAACCCCTCCAAAGAGTAGCGTTTGCCATAGAAGGCGGCCACCATGCGGAGGCAGGTGGGACCACAATCCATGACATCGTGCTGTTGGTAGTAGAGGAAAGATTTCATTACATGCCAATATTAGTTACAAAGCTCTTGAATAGCTACCTTCAACTGTTTGTCTTCTCCTTTTATATAAAAATTATAGTCGTTTTGAGCCTCAATATCCGGTAGAATGCCAAGCTCATTAGGCTGTGTTCCGTCGGGATTGATATAGCATTGCGCACAAATCATCACGCTATAATTGTCCGAAAGCTTAATAAATAAAGGTACTCCGATGCATCCAGCACTTGCCGTACCCACAATTTTGGCTCTTTTCTGTTCCTTCATTAACAGTAAAAAGTCCTCTGCCGCCGAAGCTGTATAGCTATCGGAAAGAATAATCAGGGGTTGATTTAACTTTTCGGACTTATTGACTTTATTTCTATAAGGTTGATAAAAAATTTTCTCCATAGCTATCTCCTGATAATAATCCTTAAACCTCGGGTCATATTCTCCATACATTTTACAATATCCTCTTTGCTTTCTGGCAAACCATTCTCCTTGATTTTGAATGATGCTGTCCGGAATCAGGTGATAAGCTATGTTCTCCCAAGCAGCGTCGGTCCCTCCTCTGTTCCCACGTAGGTCAATTATCAATTTTTGACAGCGTTGTAGTTTGGGCAAAAACACATTAAATACAGAGTCCACAGACTTGACATCGGTGAAAGATTTCAGCTTTACATAACCTATATCTCCTTTAAGGAATTGAATATTTATTGCTGGTTGTTCTGTTGGCTTTTGCATAGGCTCTTGCTCTTTATTGAAATAGTAATTTCGATTAAGAGAGTATGTACAGATGTCACCGTTAATCTTCTTAAATGTTACAGAACAAGTACTTAAAGGTTTTCCAAAGAGTAATTCTTTTGAAGCTTTTTCAAGTCTGAATTCAGGTGTCGAAGCAGATATATATTGGAGAACAGAGTCGTTGATGTACTTCATGACAGGAATATTGTCTATTTCAAGAATTTCACAGCCAATAGGTATTTTCGTTGAAAGATTCTTTGACACATTATCTACCACAATGCTGTTCCCAATTTTAGATGTTGTTAAAGGTGGGGTGTCATCAGGACGGTTGCTAGGACGAATTCGTGTGTGTGCATCCTTAAAATGTGCCATAAAAGCACTCAAGGTGCGATAATATTCGTATTCACTTGTCGCATTTTCTATCTGATTAAGATAATGAATATATAGGCTGTCAATGTTCACTTGCTTCAGTGTTTTTGGAAAAGCAAAGTAATTATTGACTTCTTTCCAAATCAGCGAGAATTTATAGATTCTTTCTTCTTTTGTATCGAAAGGACCTTGTCCTTTTAAAGTGCTTGAAAAAGCAATAATAAATATTAGGACAAATACAGTTCTTGTTTTTGTAATCATAACAATTCTCTTTTCTTAGCTTCTTCAATAACAAAATCTGCCAATGAATATTGAACGTTGTCTCCAAGGCATGGAAGTGGAGTCTTATTTTTCCTGGATTTGTAATTAGCAGAAATACAAGGTCCCATACATACAGGTAGTTTTATGCATTGTAGACAACGCTCATTCTCAAATGTACTTTGAGAGAAGAGATTGCTCAGTAATGCTATATTCCATTTTATCATTCCATCAGATAATAGTTCACCGATAACTTTATCATCTCCATAATCTTGAGCTGTGCATTTGAAAATTTTGCCATTATAGTTGATGGCATAGTGCTTCAGCCGATCTGAGTAACATCGATAAAAAGCTCCGGGTCTCCATGCCCAGAAATTAGAATTTAGTCCATTTAAGCGGAACAATTCTTTCGCTTCATGCAGTAAAGATTCGCTTTCTTTATTACCATATATCTGCCATACCTTTTGGAAATCAACAGTAATACTTTTACGATTATCTTGATGAATATCATCGATAATATCACAGATATGTTTAAGGGTTTGTAGGTCGTAGTTTATACGTAATGTGATTTTAACATCAGGAATCGCTTCGGCGATCATGTTTATACTGCTTATGACTTGTTTATAGGTTCCCTCTTTGTTCTCAAAATGTTTAACCAGATTATGTTTTTTCTCGTTGCCATCAATTGGTATCTGAAAACTAGTAAAGTTAAGCTCTCTCATACGTTGGATTCGTGTAGCGTCAAACAGGGTTGCATTAGTTGTTATGTGTTGCGTGAATGCTATATTGTTTTTAATGACTAATTCATTTACGTAAGAGGAAATAGGCTCTATTACTTCATCGAAATACATAGATGGCTCACCACCAAACCAATCCAAATGTATTCTTGTCGCTTTTTGGTTCTCTACAATATATTTGAAATGAGCGATTATATTGTCTATTACTTCTTTGCTCATCCCCCCACAATGCTGTGCTTGTGCAAATTCCGTAGAACAATACCAACATTTGAGGTTGCAATCTAGTGTTGGATTTATTGTTATGTGGTAGTAGTTACTGGCATAAACTTGCAGGTTATTCTGAAATTTTATATAGTTAAGTTCATTTAAATCTTTATCTATTATAAATCCCGCTTCCTTGAGACTTTTATATAATATTGGATATTCATTTTTTAGTTCTGTAATGTTCTCCATTAAATATTGAATCTCCTCATATTCTATCTTAGTGAGGCAAATTAATGCATTGGTTAATGTATTATACAGTAGTATATTGTTACTGTATTCTACTTTGAAATTATATTGACTAATTTTATCCATTATAAATGATTTTCAAATTAAAAAAAGAGAGGGAAATTATTCTGACAGAATATCTTCCCTCATCTTAATACAATTTAGTTCGTTACATACAGTTGTACATTTAAGCTTGGCAAGTATTGCATGCTCTATGTGGGTCTGTAGGACAACAACCTGCTAGTAGGGGATCATCGGGAGCCACTGTTAAATTGTTTGCTGTGGAATATCCACCTACTAGTTTCCTTAATTGGCTTTTCTCAAGTTGATTGGCAATCTTAATCTCATCCAATCTGATTTTCTGTTTCTTTTCAATCATAATTGTAAAATTAATTTGGTTTTATATTAGTTTACACCTTTGCTTGCTAAGTCTTAAAACTGACATTAGTAGCTATAGGCATGGATGGTTTATTAAAAATGTAGAGCTATAAAGAAAAGTCACCTTTTAAATAAGTGCCATTTACTTCTATTTCAATGAGATAGTAGCCGGAGCTTTCACTGCTCAAGTCTATACTGAGGGCAGCAGGATTGCTGTGTGTCTCTGAATAGACTGTTTCACCGGTAGATTCATTGGTGATAGTGACACTGACAACTGCAATGCTTTCATTGAAGCTGATATTTACTACATCATTATAGAGGTAAGCATCGGCTACCGGCATATATATGCTACGAACTATAGGCCCACCTTCTTTGTTAATAGGTACATCGTCGTCATCCGAAACTGCTTCTTGGAGAAGAATCTTTATACAACCATTCGCTTCCTCTGCATATACTGCTATATTGCCAAAGGAAAAAATTGTCAACAAGATAAGTAATAGTCTTTTCATCTTCATACGTTTTTATTTGTTGTTGGTGCACAAATATAGACGTATTTTAGCCTATAGATATGTATAAAACATGTATAAAATGGATGTATAACAGCGCTTATACATGTATAAATCGCTAATTTGCGTTAGTATACAGTTCTTTTAGCACCTTTTGTAGAGAAGTGGAACCGTGAGGGAAGCCCATCCGCTTCTCAACAATTCGATTGGCCCTTTTGTGGACTGTGTCTCGTTTGCAGCCCAACAAACACCCGAAATGGCTGACCGGCAAATCTGTCAGGTATAGACAGCAGAGATGAATTTCTTCTTGTGACAGGCTGTAATCTGCACATAACTTTAAGGTTATTTGATTCCAACGCCGGTCTGTTTCGGCAATCAGTTGTAGCCAGTCTTCCTTTTCCATGAGCAGTTCTGAACTTTCATACTTTTTATGGTCTTGGATAATCTGCTTCATCTTGGTTTCCACATCCGAATATTTTCGTGTACTTGTCAAAAGTAGTTCTCGTTCGCGGTTCAAAGCTTCTAGTTCATTACGCAATTGTTTTTTCTGTGCAGCATCATAATGCAGTTGTTCTAACTCTTTTTCTAAAAATGCGATTCGGTCTTCTTTCTGTCGCTGTTCTGCTTCAAGTTTGGCATTTTGTTGTTGTATTTCGGTTTGTATTTCTTTCAGCCTGTTCCTTTCTTCTTGTAAGCGGGCAGTTCTTCTCCGGCTTCTTTTCAGCATGAATAAAATGAAAAATGCTGCCGCGACAACGGACAGAAGGAAGCCATTATATTTACTGATAACCGAATTGTACATCTTTTGTTGATGGGCTATTTGAGCGTTTCTTTCGGCACCAATCATGGAATAGGCTTGTTTATTACGGTTGTTCCGCAAACTATCCATATAAATGGAGCTGGTTTGTTTCAAGTCCAGTGATGCTTCAAAGTTCCCGGAAGCTTTTGCTATATCTGATAATCGCTTGTAACCCCCGGCTCTTATGGCATAGCTCTTATCAGGAAGGGCTTTATATAGATAGAACATTGCAGAGTCGTATTGCAGGTTCTTATAATAGGCATTCCCTAAAATATAGAAAGTATTATAGCACAAAAATGTATCTTCTTGTAGGGCAAAGCTTTGCTTGGCGAACTCTACGGCTTTTTTCCCGTTCCCCATTCTGCCGTACAGCGTGCTTAGTGTAGATAGTATGGTTCTGTTCAGATTTTTGTTGTTTGTCGTTTCAGCCATATATTGTGCTTGCAGCATCAGTTTTTCTGCTTTCGGATAGAATGGCTTCCCCTTTTCCATCTGAATTATTCCCTGCTGTGACAAAGCTTCTATTTGGAGTAGTGAATCTCTCGCTAGGATAGCTATTTGCTCCGCTTCCCGGTATATGGAATCTGCTTGCTCGTTTAAATCTTGTGCATAATACAAATAACCTATATTATTGCAGATACGGCTTTGCAAAGAGATGTCTTTTATCTCTTTTGCCAAAGTGTAGGCTGTTAGAAAATTGGAAATAGCTCTCTCTGTTTTCTTCATATCTCTGTAAACACATCCGCAATAGTAGTAACTGCGAATTTGTAAATCTGTATTGTCAGTCTGATTATAATAAGCTATAGCAGAACAAATCAGTGAATCATCCGTCTGCGTAATGTAATTCTTGTCTCGTGCCTGTGTCAGCAGCAGGGCATGGTAGGCGCGGTCGGCCTTTGTAGTCAGACTGTCGGTTGATATGCTTTCCAAAAGATACAGCGCGCTGTCCGGGCACTCCTGCATCAGCGAGTCGGCTTGCACCAATTGCCGATGGTAGTGCCCGGGGCGTGTACATGCTATGGACGAGAGTATAAGTATTGCTGTTAATATCCGGTTTAGTTTCATTATTTGCGGTTTATTCATGCAAATTAATCAATCGTTTGTCACACCTCCTCCATCCTTGCCAGCTCCCATCCCTGGAACTGCATCACGATGAGGTGCAACTCCGTTCCCCTGCACATCTGCCGCACTTTGCCGCCTTCGGCATAGCCGTGTATTTGTCGCACGGCATCCTCCCACTGTGCCTCGGCTTTCTCTGCGGAATCTTTTGCGGAGAGGTACTTCAGCTCGACGATGTAGCTGTGCGCCACTTCGGGGTATCGGCTGTGGTCGGGCATGAGGAAGAGGTCGCAGAATCCGTGGTTCAGCTCCACCTCGGGGGCGATGAGGTAGTAGGAATTGATGCTTAGGTAGGCGGTGAAGAAGCCCTGCAGGTTTCGTTCGCCCTCGATGGCGCTGCGCACGGAGGAGTTCTCCTTGTAGGCGCGGGCGATGAAGTGCAGGGAGTCCTGCCACGTGCCGTCGAATGCCATCGTGTAGAAAAAGTCCTTTAAAGCATTGAAACTGATGGTATGCAGGCTTTGATACTCTTCCAAGGCATATTCGTAATATTGCTTGCGCACGTTGTTGTTGGGTATGCCGAGAATGGCACGGTCGCCTCGTGTACCTTTGATTGTGAGCATGCCGTAGTAGAAAAGCAATGAAGGGAAAATATCCGGGTCTATCAGCATCTTGGCAGGGAAGGAGGTTTCTACGTTGGCAATGATTTCCCCCTCTTCCGTAATCTTGCGCAGCACGCCCTTGCGGTCACCGTCCAGCTTGTCAAGTTGGATAAGTTTCTTCATCTTGCCGTAGTCAGTACGGGTGTTGGGATCTATCATCTGCTTGGGGGTGCGGTTGTAGTTCACCCGGTGTTGCAGGTAGTAGAGCACCATGTCGCTGTTGAACATGTGTTCTCCTTGCCGCAGGCTCTCTTCAGCAAAGCAATAGTTGTCATACCAGGGCTTCATCTCCTCAATCATCTCCTCAATATTCCCTTGCAACGCTCCCGCTTCCTGGTAGTATCGGAACATCTCTCTTACATCCTCCTCGCTGAATCCGAGCATGCGGTTGAACTGCGGGTTGGTAGAAAGGTGCCAGCCGATGTTGAATCCGCTGGTGAGGTCGTCGAGGGTGACGGGGCTCACGCCGGTGAGGAAAATGCGGTTGAAGAGTGTCTTGAACTTCTTGAATATGTCCCGATAGAACCCACTGGCATGTGTCAGTGCATGATAGACCTCCTCGCCCTGCTCATTGAGTACCACGTTGGTGAAGTTGTCGTATTCGTCGATGATGAGGTAGAGCGGCATGTTGTTTTCCCTCAATTCGAGTTGGAGCAGGTCCAGCTTGTCGGTCGTGGACTGGGAGGCATAGAAACGTTCTTTAGCCCGTTCGGAATAATACCGGGAGTAAGTGTCCATGAACCCGTCCAACTGTCGGCGGCAATAGAGGTTGAAGTTCTGGGGCAAGGAGGCGATGTCTCCCCCCACCTGCGAGAAGTCCAGCGAGAGTATCAGGTACTTGCCACGGTTGGGCGTGGGGTGCTGCCCTATCCACAGATTGCCGAACCACTTCTCGAAATCATCCTTCTTGCTGATGTCGTAATAGGTGCGCAGCATGTTCAGGAACAGGCTCTTGCCGAAACGCCGGGGACGGATGAAGAAGAGGCTGTCCGGTTGCTGTTCCAGCAGTGGCAGATACATGGTCTTGTCCACATAATACATGTTTTCTTCTATCATTCGCTCGAAGTCTGCCACTCCGTAGGGTATTCTTTTCACGGTTTCCATATCGCTCTCCTTTTACTTGTTGTTGTTCTTGCTTACAAAAATAGTTTATTTACTGATAAACAACAACAGTTGGGCTATGTTCTTTGCGTGTTCTTTGTGTGCGGCACAGGTGTTCCTTGTGCTTTGCATGCGTATTTCTTCTGAAAGGTCTTTGGACTTATCAATGGCTCACCTTAGTGGACTGGCTTGTTCACTACAGTGGTCTGTCTTGTCCACTACGGTGAACAAAGCAGACCGCCCTGGTGAGCCGTTGTCATATCCTTATGTCTGTCATAAGAAATGCAGGGATTTCTCCTATGGAAGAGAGTGAAGAAAAGGAGAAAGCAGGCGGTTTGGCGAACAAGAAAAGGAGGGTGTGTCAAATTAGCACTTTCTTTTAGGCACACCTCCTTTAAATCCGCTTTCACCCGCCATCGGAACGCTTATGTGTAAGTGCCTTACGAGAAGCGGTGAAGGTGGTGAAGGTGAAATTATAAAACTTTTGTTTGGGTATTGTCAAGTCAAGTATGCAATTCCAGTACGAACCGTGCTCCTTTGCTGTAGCTGCTGTCCAGCGTCAGGCTGCCGTTCATCTTGGTGGCAATCAGCGAGCAGATGGGGAGTCCCAGTCCGTCGCCTTGCGTCAGGTCTTTCACTTCGGTGAAAGGCTTGAAGATGTTGTCGCGTTGCTCTTCGGGGATGCCGCAACCGGTGTCGCTGATGATGAACTGGTGGGTGTGCGCACCGCGTTTCTTGAAGTCCAGCCATATTTTTCCTCCGGCAGGGGTGTACTCGGCGGCGTTCTCCAGCAGGTGCAGCAAGACGCGTTCCAGCTGTTCGGGATTGATTTTCACATTCAGTTTGGGAGCGTTGACGGTAAGGGAGACGTCTTCTTGGGTTTTCCCTTTAATCTTGTCCATGATGCTTTCGCAGAAAGTGGAGATGTTCTTTTCCTGCATTTCATAGGGCTCGGACAAGGTGTTCTCCAATTCGGACAGTTCCTGGATATGGTTGGAGAATGCATGCAGGGCTTTTACGCCCGGCAGTGAGGAGTCGAGCGTGTCCAGTGTCGGTTCCATCTGGGTGGAAATGTTCTGGATGAATTTGGTCTTCAGCTCGTTGTGCTCGTTGGCAATGCTGATGGCCTTCTTCTGCTTGCGGGTGAGGATGATGAAACGCAGCAGTACGATGCCGCCGAATATCAGTGCTACGGCAAGGATGGCGGCGAGTATACATAGCCCGATGATGATGTATTGCTTGGCGCTCAGGGAATCGTCCTTCTCCTGGATGGTGGCAAGGCTTTCGTCGTACTTCCTCTTCAAGACGTTCAGCTCGTCCTGGGCGGTAAGCGCTTTTACGGAGTCGGTCCATAGGATGTACTTGTCGTAGGTGCGTGCCACCAGTCCGGCATTGTTTGCCTTGCGGGCTATGCTGATGAGCGTCTTGTAGCATTCGTCCACCTTGGCGTAGTTCTTCTGTTCTTTGTATTGTCCTATCAGGCGGTTGGTAGCCGCATCACCTTGCGCATTCATGCCGAAGGTGTAGTAATAGTTGGCTTGCGTATAAAGCAGGTCGTTGCTCAGAGAGTCGTTGTGAGAGGCTTTGGCGGTCTCTTCCAGCTTGGTCAGCTGTTCCTTGGCGCGTGCGGGATTTTTCAGGTTGATGTACATCTGCAGGCGTTCCTTGTTGATGCGGAAGCGCAGGTCGGGCATGGCCTTTCCCGTTTTCTGTTCGCCGGTTGCCACCACTTGCTCGGCACCGCGCAGCAGTTCAAAAGCTTCTTTATAGTAGTTCTCCCGGTGGTAGAGGGCGCTGGCATTGACGCCGCATTCCACTGCCCGGGCATACTTGTCTTGCGTGGCAAAGGCATTGTAGGCTTGCAGGAACAGATAGCGGGCTTTGATATATTCCTTTTTCGTAAGATTTTCTTGTGCTTGTTTCATCAATTCGTCTGCACGGTTTTGCGCATGGAGTTGAGTAAAGATGCAGAAAGTCGCTAAGAGAAGTATCGAAATAATTTTTTTCATGTGTACG
>Ga0129308_1002724_pt1 | contig 14204 bp, 9 predicted proteins | sample L827metagenome_FD_94440 | JGI IMG/M metagenome (GOLD analysis project Ga0129308, IMG submission 94440) | Ring-tailed lemur group fecal microbial communities from Wisconsin, USA - L827 metagenome | ecosystem: Host-associated > Mammals > Digestive system > Large intestine > Fecal | place: USA...
CGTATTGCGAAATACCACCAGCAGGAGCAGGAAAGCTGCCATAAAAGCGGTATAAAAAACATTGATCCTGCCAAAGGAAAATCTCCTCTTTAGGATTCTGTAAAACAGCATCTCTATGACCAGCAGCGCCACCACAGCCACGCAGACCTCATAGCGCACCATGGAAAGCTCTGTCAGCGCCTGTTCTCCCGTCAGGACAGACTTCTGATACAAACAGTAAATAAATCCTGCGGTGCCGGATACTGCCAAAAGAGCTACGTTTGACCTGCGCAGCAGATCTTTGGCGCTTCCCATGGTCAGAAGCACCAGTCCCGCCCAGATCAGCACTTCACGATATGCCAGGTCCTGCCAGATCTGATACTGGGCGTTCATGAAATGAATACATCCCATGAGCACCCCTGCAAAGGCCGCCGACTGCAGCCAGTCCATGCCATGCTCCCGCAAAAGCTCTCCGACCGGCTCCATCCGCTTCTTTTCCCTGGGAGCAAAAATGACCCAGGCAAAAAATGCCGCCGCCAGACCGATTCCCAGTCCGTAGACCGCTTTATCATCCGCCTTGCCGCCGAACAGATTCTGTACAAACACCGCATACAACAGACAGCAGGTGCTCACTGCCAGCACAGGACCCGCCGTCAGGCAGACCACCCGCTGCAGCTTCACTTCCTTTTTCAGTTTCTGCCGCTTTTGCCCCTGATATTCTGCCGCCGCAATAAAAACCGCTGCGACCCCAATCATAGCTGCATACAGGAAAAGCATTTTCCCCTCTGACGGCCTGTCCGTATAGGTCAGGCGCATCACGACATTCTGCGCCTCCTGCATCACAGCCTGTCCGTCCACCAGCACATAGTAATTGCCAAAGGTATAAAGCCCCGTCTCCCCGGTATTCTCAACAGCCAGATCCATTGGCGTATCGGTCCCCTGCAGCTGCCAGACATAGGCCCGCCCCGGCACCGTCTCGACGCTTAAGGGGATCCGCAGAAAACCGGGCACCTGCGTCTCCGGCATGGCGATCTCCTTATTGATCAGCCTTTCATTCAATTCATCATACAAAAACAGGTGATAAATTTTTCCGGCCGAAGCCTCGCTGGTCACATACAGATCCAGATATTTTAAATAAGTTCCTTCCGCCACAAACACCTGCTGGATCTGCTGATCCAGGCGCACCTGCGCAGTTCCCGCGGGCGCTTCGTTTCCGGAAACCGTCCTGTCCTTCTTTAAAACGCCGCCAGGCCCCAGCAAAAGACATGCTGCGGCCAGATAAAACAAAACAATATATGTAATTGCTCGATAAGACTTTATTTTCCGATTCATTCGGACCTTTCCGGGCAGCACAGCCCAAAGCAGACTCCCCCACTGTTCATTATCTTTTGAAGTATAGCACATTTGTGTTTGAATGACAATATCCGCTCCCCGGATAAGCGCGTTCATCCCGGCCGTATTCAGTCACCGGAAGTGCGTACACGCATTGCCGCCAGCAGGGGCAGCGCAAACCAGAAGATCAGCACGTACCGGACCAGATAGGTAGGACCAAACAGTACGGTGAGCCAGTTTAAATATACCGGCAGCATGACGCCCAGCCTCTCCCAGCTTCCTCTGGCCGCCCAGTACAGCCCCGCAAGCACATAGACCCAGCACAAAAAGCCCGGGGAAAAGAGCCATGAAACCACCGGAAGCCGGTGAATTTCTGACCCCCACGAAATCTCCTCATAGAACTTTTCAAGCCCCGGCAGAAAGCTGCGTCTCTCTCCGGGAGACTCCGTTTCGCAGCTGAAATATGAGCTTCCTTCATAATAGCGGGTTCCGTTATACACATCGATGACCGTAAACGGATACCAGAATCCATAAGAGGTCATCAGCCAGGCATTCACATAGGTGAGAGGCGCTTTTGCCCCCGTCCTCAGCCAAAGAGACTGATAGCGCTTCGGATCTTTTTCATAATTCTCCGCATTAAAATCAATTTTCACCATATCGGAAAGCTTCGGATAATACCGTCCCAGCACCTCTTCGGGCAAAATTTCAAACAGGGCCTCCCGATCCGCCTCCTCAAAGACCTCCGGGCTGTAATTCCAGGTTCGCGCAAGCTGCTGGATCGGCACGGTAAAGGTCTCCTGAACGTCCGTGCTCACCGGCTTTAAGGCAGCGTTCAGCCCGCAATTCATCCCGGCGCGCGCGGCCAGCACCAGAACAATCACCGCCAGCATGCGCCTGCGGTATTTTTTCTGCGCCAGCATGCACAGGACCGGAATCATCACAAGAAACACATAAAAGCCGTTATTTCTAAACACCGCCATGACAAACAATGCGGCTCCCAGCCCGATCCATTTTTTTATGTCGCGGCAACACTCCTCAGGCTCTGCCCGCATCAGACCCAGCAGCGCGATCGCCGCCAGCATGCCCGCCGTATACAGAATATCCTTGCTGGTGCACATCACATACATGGGAATCACCGGGAAAAGGGCCAGAAACAAAAAGCTGACTCCATACCAGAGCCTCCCTGCACCAAACCTTCTGCCGCATTGCAGCATCCAGGACAGAAGAAACGCCATCACCATCATCTGCACCAGCACATAGACAGCAATCCCGGCATTATAGCTGCCGCTAAGCCGTCCTATGCCGGAAACAGTCTTTCCCAGAAGCAGTACGTGCAGCAGGGGATGGCGCGTCACATACTGTCCTGTCAGCACCTCCTGCAGTTCATCCGTGGCATCATATGCAAAAAATCCCGGATAAACCGCTGCAAATACGGGCAGCCAGGCAAGAAACAATCCCAGGGCTGTCAGCAGCCACCGGCAGCGCACAGTCAGTCCTGCAGACTTCACTGCCCCCTGTTCTTCTCCGGCTTTATCATTCTTCCAGACAGCCGCGTTGGCACAAGCAAAGCTGCCGCAGCCTTTCTGCAGCTTCGGCTTTTTTCCAAACAGCCATGCCAGCACAGGCGTGACCGCTGCTGCCGTTCCCAGAATCCACAGCCAGGTGGACAGCGCGGCAAAATTCACATACCCCTGCGCATCCAGCTGCCTTCCCCAGTGATAAGTGACGCCAAAGAACAGTCCGCCCAGCAGCGCGCAGACCCATATCCGAACAGAATCAGAGTTTTTGAACGATATTTTGTTTTTGCTCTTCGCTCTGTCTTTGTTCTCCACCGACAATCTCCCTCACCACAAACTGCGGCGCGCTGTTCATGCAGATGTACATCCGCCCGATATACTCTCCTATGATTCCCAACATCAGCATAATCATTCCGCCGATGAACATGATGGCCGACATCAGCGCCGAAAAACCGACAGGAACATCCGGCACCACAAATTTCTTGATCACTGTATAAATTCCGTACAAAAAGCCCACTCCGGCCACACCCAGTCCGGCAATGGTGGCGATCCTGAGCGGCTTTTCCGAAAAGGACGTAAAACCGTTAAACCATAGCGCCAGCAGCTTTCCAAAAGTATAGCCCGATTCCCCGCTTTTGCGGTCGCGGTGTTCCACCGTCACATTCGTAATATTTCTGGTGGCACGCAGCACCAGACCGATCACATAAGGGAACGCGTTTTCATAACGGAGCATCTCCTCCAGCACAAACCGCTGCGCCGCAAAATAGCTGGAAATGAACAGATTTTTCGGCTTTCTGAGCATGAAGCAGAGCATCCAGTCATTCACCCTGCTGCCGAAATTTCGGAACCTGTTATGATGCTTATGCTCGTATTTTGCATAGACCACATCGGCTCCTCCTTCAATCCCTGCAAGCAGCTTTCCCACTTCGTCCGCCGGAGTCTGTCCGTCGTCATCCAGACAAACTAAAATATCCCCCTTCACCTGATGGAATCCTGCCATCAGGGCCGCATGCTGGCCGAAATTTCTGGCCAGATTCACGCCCGTAATCCGGCCATTTTCCTGACAAAGCCTGCGGATCACTGCAAATGTGTCATCCGGCGAACAGTCGTTGACCAGAATAACCTCATATTCATAGGCCGGCAGCTTCTCCATGGCTGCGCCGATTTCCTCCACCACGCTGCCGATGGTCGCCGCCGACCGGTAGCAGGGGATCACAAAACTCACCAGTTTTTTTTCCATTTCAACCTCTCTGTTACACATTTTCCTCAAAGATCACCGCCATCAGCAGAAGATCCCGATACTGCCCGTTTTGTAAAAATTCATCCTTCAGGCAGGCTTCCTCTGTAAATCCGGCGTTTTGGTAGCTTTTCACCGCACCGATATTGTCCGCAAACACCCGCAGCATCAGTTTATGAAGCCTGAGTACATCCCGGGCATAGGCTACCGCCAGCCTTGCCGTCTCCGAACCGATTCCCTTTCCCGCGCTGTCAGCCTCCCCGATGAATATGCCGTATTCCGCCTTTTTGTTCACAGGATCGATATCCCGGAAATAGACGCTGCCCACCGGACGGTCCGTCTCCTTCTCACAGATGATAAACTGCACCACTTCTCCTGCAGCCACCTTCGTCCGCATCCAGTTCTCATGGCCTTCCCGGGTAAAGGGCGCCTGATAAATGAAGTTGCGGCGCACCCGCTCCGCATTGCGCCAGTTCACGATCAGATCCGTATCCTCCATCGTGATAGGGCGCAGGTAAATCTTCTGACCTTCAATTCCTTTTTTCATATTCTTCTGTCACACAGGTATGCTCCCGTGTCTCCTTATAATAATTGATCCCCGCCAAAAGCCGGTTTTCCTGATAATCCTTTCCCGCAGGCAGCTCTGTCCGGACGGTTACTGCTGACAAACGATATCGTATATATCCTTCCCGGTGCGCCCTTCAAATATCTTTCTCAGCTCCAGATTTCTGTCCCATTTTTCCTGGGGATAGCTGCCATATCTGCTTCTGACATCCTCCATGCGGTCTTCCATATCCAACACGCCCTCCGTACCGGCAAGACTGTCACACAGCTGAATCAGCAGATCATAATCGTCAAATTCCGTTTTGGCAAGCGCCACTTCCAGCTCTTTTAGCTGGCCTTCCGATATATCAAACCTGCCGATATAATCCTTCAGGCCATGCAGATTAAAAGAATGTGTCAGGCATACCCGCGCCGCTTCGTCGTATCCAAGCTCATTCATGTATTTCCATCCGTCATAAACGTGCCCCAGATGTTTGACGCCGAACTTTCTGCCGATATCATGCAAAAGTCCCACGATATACGCTTTTTCAGAATCCATTCCGCTGCACAGGCGCGCGATCTTTTCCGCACATTGTCCCGTAATGCGGCTGTGAACGCCCCATGGGCCGGGGTTGCATTGTTCGGCTTCTGCCAAAAGTTTTTCCGCTTCTTTTCTGTCCGGTAACATAATATCCTCCTGTAACAGCTCTCCTTCGGTTCGCTTTCGGGTAACTTCTCTATTTGCTCCGCAAATCGAGAAGTAGCGTGTAACAGCTCTCCTTCGGTTCGCTTTCGGGTAACTTCTCTATTTGCTCCGCAAATCGAGAAGTAGCGTGTAACAGCTCTCCTTCGGTTCGCTGTTACACTTCATTATACCTTTCTGCCCTTTTTCAGGCAAGCATTAGTTACATATCGCCTTTTTCAGAAATACCGGTGGCTTTCCTGATATCCATATGCTATATTTATAACAGCAGGATGCTCAAAATCATCCATCAACGAAGAACCGGAAGGAGCGCTGATTTTCTTTTAGAGCATATTAAAAGCACTGCCATTCCGGGCACCAAAGTAGAGGTCGGATTGACAGCAGCAAAGGGAAAAGAGCCTTTTTATGAAAAATTGGGAAAACATAGAGATTTATACCAGACGTTTACATTTAAAACCATTGGGAAGCCAATATCTTCAAACTGTAAACGAATACGCCACAGATCCTGAAAACACAAAATTTATGTGCCGTTTGCCAAATCAAAATATCGAAGAAACTGCAAACTTTCTGTCAAACGTCGATTCGGAATGGAAAAAGGAAGAACCTGAATATTACGAGTTTGCAATTCTCTATAAATCTCAGCATATCGGTGCGGTCAGCATTTATTTTGAACAGGGGATTGGTGAACTGGGCTGGATCGTGAACAAAAAATACTGGAGAAATGGTTTTGCATACGAAGCAGCCAAAGCCCTCGTTGAATATTTCATAGCTCATATGGGAACCACACATTTTATTGCGCACTGCGATACGGAAAATATTGCTTCGTACAAAACAATGGAAAAGCTCGGTATGGTCAGAACCGGCGAATGGGGCGGCAGGCGAAACAGAGCCGCATTGCAGGATTCCTTTGAATATCAATATGAATTGATCATATCAAAATAGTCCGAAGAGTAAGTACCATAGCTGCCCTGTCCAAAGCGCCGTTTCGCCTTTCCCCCTTTTTCCGCTATTCAATGCTTTCCCCGGTATTCTTTGGCAGCACCTGATACACGTCCACCCCTTTGGCAACCGTTCCGGTTTTAACGACCTGTACAGGTATCTGTCTCCATGAAAAATACTCCTCAAGCCACTGCATATCGTTTTCCGCCTCTGCAAGCAGGCTGACATTTTCTCCGGCGCATACCGCCTCCTCCATGGATGCGTACCCGAACGCTCCCAGCTTTTCCTGCGTCAGCGGACTTTTCACCAGCCAGCCGCCCAGCAGATCATAGTTAAAGGGCTTGTCCCGGTCCACTAAAATCTTCTCACTGTAATAAACCGTGGAATACACATCCTCCAGAAACAGTCTGCCGGGATGGGCGCTGCAATAAGCCATCACTGCCTCATTCGTCCGGTTTACTTCCTCCCTCCGGGCGTATTCTTCGGACACTGCGCTACAGGTTTCAAAGACACAGGGCAGGCACAGGCACAAGGTCAAAACGCCCGCCGCTGCCGCCGCAATTCCTGCTCTTGTGCAAGTCAGCCGCCGCTTTTTTTCTGCCTGTACAGCAGCGGTACGCTGCACTCTGCCCTGTCTTGGTTCCGCAAACAACAGCCCTGCAAATATCACCGCCTGTCCCAGGTACAGCGGATGAAAAACCCTGTCTACAGGGCGGTCCCGCAGCAGTAAAAACATCCACAGCGCTGCCCCTGTAGCAAGGCACATCGGTACCTGCCACAAAAGATGTCTATGCCCTTTGACCAGGCCGAGCCCCAGCGCCAATATTCCGCAGAGCAGCACGATCCCATTATAGGGAAAATCCGCCCGGTTTGTCCAATGGCCTAAAACAAGGCTCCATAATCCTTCCCGAACGCTCTTTTTAAAAAATCCTCCGGCATCCGGCCGCCTCACTGCCGCTTCTCTCAGCTTTGTAAGCAGCGCTTCATCAATGGAATCGTCCACGCCGAAATTATAATTTTCCAACAGCGCATGCTGCTGCTTTTTCACCCCTGCGGCCTCATAGAGCGCCGCATTTTCCTCATAATTGTCTATAAAATCCTTCTGATAGTCGTACAGCTCCGTCCGTTCGTCAAAAAACTGCCGGAAGGCTGGCCATCCGCCTTTGCCATAGGCCAGGCTGTCCAGCCCCAGGCAGACGATAAGTCCCAACGCCAGCACGCCGAAGGTCAGCAGATATTTGCAGGCATTCTCCTTTGTGAAAATTTTTCTTTCCTGCCCCCATTTGCACAGCCCGGCGACGCCGGCAAGAGGCAGCAGCAGAAGCGCCATTTCCGAGCGCAGGCAAAAGGCCAGCCAATACAACGCAAACGCAGGCAGATTCCTGCGCAGGAAAGCGCATACCGTCCGGCTGCTGCTTTTCTCTGACGCTCCGGCGGCGGCCCGTCCCGGCGCTCCGGCAGCAATCTGCTCCGGCATTCCGGCGGTGGCCTGTCCCGGCGCTCCGGCAGCAATCTGCTCCTCTTCTGCGCCGGGCGCGGTCAGCACCCAGAAAATCGCTGCGCCGGCCAGCATCCCCGCCGTGATCGTGTACTGCACGAATACCAGATGCATGCCAAAGGCAGCGGCCCAGAAAGTCCCTTCCGCCGCCAGCACCAGCACCTTCATCAGCCATCCCCTGCACTGCTGCATACTCCTGCAGGCGATCACATAAATGCTCCCATACTGGCAAAGCACGAGAAAAACGCCGAACACCGGAATCGAAAGCACCCGGTACAAAAGGCTTAAAATGAATCCCAGGGGATACAGAAGCTGCATCGTATGGCCATCCGGCGATCCGGAATAGACCCCCGACAAAATGTCTTTGATCAGCACATCATCGTTTAAGTCATAATAAAAATCAAACCTCACCGCCACAGGAACAAACAGCGCCGCCGTCATCACCAGCGCCAGAAGCAAATTGGCCCTCTTTTCGGCCGGAATGGCACATATCCTTTTCCAAAGACGGCTCTCCCTTCCGGAGAGCCGTCCCGTTTCCCATTTATTTTCCATAAAATTCTTTTACCTTCTCTGCCACCAGCGCGACTTCCTCCGCTGTCAGCCCATAGTACATGGGCAGGCGCAGCAGACGCTCGCTTTCCTTCGTCGTATAGACATCCTCGCCGGAAAATCTGCCGTATTTTAAGCCCGCCGGTGCGGAATGCAGCGGTACATAATGATAGACAGCCAGGATATCATCTTCCTTTAAAAAGTCGATCAGCGCCGCCCGTTCCCTTTCATCCGCCGTCTTAATATAGAACATGTGCGCATTGTGAACACAACCCTCCGGTACGGTGGGCAGCTCGATCTTCCCCGCCTGCTTAAGCGGTGTGAGCAGTTCCATATATTCCTTCCAGCGCGCCAGACGGTACCCGTTGATCTCATCCGCCAGTTCCAGCTGAGCATACAGATAGGCCACATTCAGTTCACTGGGCAGATAGCTTGAGCCGAAATCCTGCCAGCGGTATTTATCCACCTGTCCCCGGAAATATTTGCTGCGGTCCGTTCCCTTTTCCCGGAAAATCTCCGCCCTCTCGATATAAGCCGGATCCTGAATCAGAAGCGCACCGCCTTCGCCCATGCTGTAGTTTTTGGTCTCATGAAAACTGTAGCACCCAAAATCCCCGATGGTTCCCAGCGCCTTCCCCTTGTAGGATGCCATCACGCCCTGCGCCGCGTCCTCGATCACCAGCAGATTGTGGCGTCTTGCGATGTCCATGATCGTGTCCATCTCACAGGCCACGCCCGCATAGTGCACGGGGACAATGGCACGGGTCTTTTCCGTGACCGCCGCCTCAATCAGCTTTTCGTCAATGTTGAGCGTATCCGGGCGGATATCCACAAACACCGGAGTCGCGCCGCGCAGCACAAAAGCATCCGCCGTGGAAACAAAGGTGAAGGAAGGCATGATCACCTCATCCCCCGGCCTGATGTCGCATAACAGCGCCGCCAGCTCCGTCGCATGGGTGCAGGAGGTGGTCATCAGGCACTTGGCTGCACCGGTCCGCTCTTCAAACCATCTGCTCGCCTTTTTCGTAAACTCCCCATCACCGCAGATCTTCCTGTTATCCACAGCCTGACGGATATATTCATATTCCTTTCCGGTAAACGGAGGCACATTGAACCGTATTTTTTCATGTCCTGTAAAAGGCAGTTTATTTGCGTTCATTTCTCATCCTCGCTTTCCTCAGCCTCCCGGACCGCAGGTTCCTCACTCCAGCTGCCCGGCATATAAATCTGATAGGTTCCATTGTCCATTTGCAGTTCATAATCGTATTCTTCCATGAAATTCTGCAAAAGCTCCCACTTGGCAGCTTCCTGACTCTCCTCCATATCCACATTGGAAGGATTGAGCATCACCACCGGCAAATCATGATCCACGAAACGGATATTGTCCAGATCCTGTTTCATCGTCTCTGCCGGATAGGTATTCATATCCGGCCAGTCATGGGACAGCTCCGAGGGCATATCAAACATCCAGCCAAATCCCGGCACATCTCCAAAGGTAATCAGCGTCTGCCATCTTTTGGCGATTCTACTTTCATTCACAAAATCCACCACATCCTGCAGATCAGCGGCATTTTGCGCATTTGTCAAAACCCCCGCTACTTTCCGATTTCCTGTCACAACGCTGTTCCGCTTCTGCCCCTCAATGCTGTCCCGAAAAACCGCATGTGTGCCGAAGCCAACGCTCTGGATCATGAAAAACGCCGCCACAAACACAAGCATCGCCCGCGCCGGAAATGCGGTCCGTCTGGAAGCCATCCGCAGATAAAGCCGGTATCCCAGCCAGAATGTCACCGGAGCGACTAAAAACAGATTGTTCATATTAGGATAGGTTTCATTGTTGCTCCCGATGGGCGTGATTGCGATCACCAGCAAAACGATTGCCGAAAGCAGCTTATCCCGCCGGAACATGGCAGGATCCGCCAGCGCCCAGATACACAGGCCGATCGCCGCATACAGCAGCACCATACACCATTGAAATACGCTCCAGTAAAAGGCATACTGAAAATTGAACATGCCCCGCCCCCAGAGCAGGCGCAGAAGCACAGGCAGCATGCACAGGTACAGAGCCATTTTTATCTTTTCAAACCGTCCCGGTGCCAGCACGAAGAGCGCACCTCCCATGGCAGCCGCCACCACCAGCAGCAGCACCCATTTAAAAGAGGTCACATATGCGCCCAGCACGGAGGTAATCATGGAAAAAGGAGAGTAGGTTGCATCCGTGGCGCTGTACCCCGACAGTCCTGCCAGCATATCTCCATAGGCAGAAGGTCCAAACTGTATGCAGATCGCCGCAAATCCCACAAGGAATGCCGCCGCAAATCCGGCCACGCAGGCTCCCACATCCTTCCACAGCTCACGCCCCTGTTTTTTCCGAAGGATGTCATAATAAAACACCGCCACGATCAGACCACATTCCAGAATGTTGGGCAGCCTTGTCAGCGCGCTCATCCCCAGAAAAGCCCCGGCCAGCGCCATGAGACCGCGCCGTTTCCATACCAGTCCGCGGTACAGCGTGATGCTGCCGCAAAGGAACAAAAAAAAGGTCAGATAATTGTACAGGCTCGTGGTGGGAATCCAGCACAGACTGACCGCCGCCACCTCTCCTGCAAAGGCGATCCACGCCGGCATCTTCCCTTTCAGAAAATAATAGGAAAGCTCCGCCATAGCACTCACCAAAAGCCCCGTATAAAACCGGATGCCGATCAGCGTATCCCCAAGGGGCAGCCTAATCAGAAGCGCTCCCAGAACGTTTGCCAGATAGGTGGCCACCGTCCACTCCTGCCCTGCATTCGGAAAAAAGGTAAAATTCACCAATCCGTAACAGGAGTCCGTCAGATCAATTCCCCGGTTGATCTTGATCAGCGGATATAAAAACAGCACCAACGGAAATATGTAATTTACAAACGCTTTTTTGGTTCGGTCACTCATACGCTCCCCTTCCTGCACGCTCCAAGAGCGCGCCGTCAACGGCTCCATCTGCGCTCAATGCGCGCAAACAGCGCGCCCCGCGCCTTATCGATCGCAATGCAGACAACAAACACGACCAGAGTCTGCACAAGCAAAATCAACAGATAGGGCAGCACGGGCGTCACCGCCACCCCGTCCTCCATCTGCTGTCCAAGTCCTATGCCCAGGACTTCTCCAAGCTTTCCCGTAAGGGCATTCACCCAGGCAAACCAGCGCTCCTTTACATCGTTCTGCTCATGAATCAGATAGACGCCAAATACCGCCGGGCTGGCAAAACGGATCAGGCCTGACAGCCTTCCCTCTTCTATATGCATATGATAAAAAATGAAGAACAGTCCCAGGGCCCCGGTCAGACAGGGCAGGAAATTATAGTGAAAGGGCACCGTCCAGTAATAGGCCAGCACTCCATATCTGCCATAAAGAAAGGTCAAAAACAATTCCGCCGCCGCAATCAGTATGCAGGATGCGAAATAGAGGGCCGCGCCTTTTTTCATACTGTCAAAAAAGCCGGCGCCGAATCTGCGGATATAACCGCCGATCAGATACAGCACCAGAAACCAGCCAAAATCATAGCCGTATTTGTCCGTAGCAAACTGCAGAGGGCTGATGCTCTTCCCGATGCAGAAAAATAGAAGAAGGCCCGCTGTCACCTGCAGAAGCCGCTTCTGATCCAGCGCTTTCAGCGCAGCATTTAAAAGCGGAGAAAACAGAGCCATCACCACATAGGCTGTCACGAACCAGTAATGCCCGGACTGAACCGGAAAAATGCTTTTCCAGATACGGTAAATGTCCGTCACTTCCGCAAAGGAAAGTATTCCAAGCAGAGCAAGAACGGGCGGTATCAGCACAGTATAAAAGAGCGTCTGCGCGATCACCCGGATCACCCGCTTCCAGGAAAAAACGGATACAGAGAGGAAATAGCCGCTTAAGAGCACATAAACATTGACCGCCACAATACAGAAGGATTCCAGGATCACATACACGGCCCCAAGGCCCTGTATGCCCTTTCCTCCCGGCATCACCGCGATGGTATTCGTCAGATAGTGCATGACCACCACCATGAACATGGCGGCGATCCGCAGCAATTCAAAATTCGCCTCCCGCTTCCCTTTGCCCATTCGCTCTCCTTTTTGCGCCGTCCGTCCAACACAATCTCTGACGCTCCCGAACAATTCCCGTTAACGTTCCCGACTGATTTCCCCGTTTTCCACCCGATAGACCATGTCACATTTTTCAATCGTCTGCAGACGATGTGCGATGATCACCAGCGTTTTATGACCGTGGAGACTGTTGATGGACTCCATGATTGCACCTTCCGTCTCATTGTCCAGCGCGCTGGTGGCTTCATCCAGCACCAGCACCTCCGGGTCCTCAAACAGGGCACGGGCGATGCCGATTCTCTGCCGCTGTCCGCCGGAGATCCTGATTCCTCTCTCCCCGATGCCGGTATCCAGCCCTTCGGGCAGCTCCCGCACGAACTCATCCAGCCGCGCCTTCTTAAGCGCTTCCCACACCTTCTCATCATCAATATCCTCATCCGCATAGCCGAACGCCACGTTTTTGCGGATCGTGGAATCGATCATGAAAATGGTCTGCGGGATATAGCCGATATTTTTCAGCCAGCCCTCGTAATGCTCCCGCACCTCCACGCCGTCTGCCAGAATGTGCCCCTGCTGAATCTCAAGCAGCCCCAGCATAATATCCACGATCGTGGTCTTTCCTGCGCCGGAGGTTCCTACAATGCCCACGGAAGCTCCCACCGGGATTTCCATGTGTGCATGATCGAAAATCAGCACATCGCTGTTGGGGTACTTATAAACAATATCATCCAGAACGATTTTTTCTTCCACCAAAAGCTTGTCCACATCTTTCTTCCGGCTGTAAGCGTTCATATCATAGACCATATTTTCGTCGTGAATCTCTTCCTGCAGATTATCCGACACGCCCATGAAGAACGGCTCAAAATAGGAAATCTGTGTCAGATAGTTGTTGATTCTGTTGGCAGAAGGCAAAAGCCGCATCGCCGCCACGCCGAAAGCGCCGATCTGCGCAGCCATGTTGCTCAGATCCTCTCCGGCCAGAATCATCACGATCATATACAGAATCAGCCCCACCATACATACGGACTCAATCAGCAGTCTGGGAGTTGCATTATAAATATTATATTTCTGCACGGCATTGACGTACCCCTGGCCGCACTTTCCATATTCTGTGATGAAATAATTTTCCTTATTGGCGATCTTGATTTCCTTGATGCCCATGACCGATTCCTCGATCCATTTATACAGACCGCTGTAATAATCCTGATTCTCAACGCCGGCCCGGTACATGATGGGCTTTAACACGCCCTTGATCACCAAAAGCGTCACGATCAGCAGCGCTGCCACCGTCAGGATCATCTGAGGCGCCAGTGTGGTCAGCGTCACAGCCAGCAGCACGAAAATAATCACTTCACTCATAAGCTGCAGGCAGGCCAGAATCAGTCCGTACATATTGTTCACATCGGAAGTGATCATTCGCTGAATGATGGAAGTGTCAGCATTCAGATAATATTCATAGGGACGTTTCATGAAATTGATCATCATTCTCTGGGAGGTTTCAAACTGATTCGTATACACGAACCGAAGCTGCACCACATTCTGGAAATACAGAAAAACATTTTTCAGCACAAATCCCAGAATGATCAGACATAAAATCAGAACCGTGAAGTACATCGGTTCAGAGAATCCCAGCTTCTGATAAATATCGGCAATGATCCCCTCTTTTTCCACGCACTCCGGGTCCATGATCATCTGAATGGCCGGAACCACCAGCCCGATGCTGGCGGTCTCCAGTATCGCCCCGATCACCATCATAAACAGGATCTGTACCATCTTCAGCTTCTGCTTCCGGTTCATCAGAACCATCATTTTTTTCCAGATTTTTTTCATAACCAGTAAC
>Ga0129308_1002725_pt1 | contig 14194 bp, 9 predicted proteins | sample L827metagenome_FD_94440 | JGI IMG/M metagenome (GOLD analysis project Ga0129308, IMG submission 94440) | Ring-tailed lemur group fecal microbial communities from Wisconsin, USA - L827 metagenome | ecosystem: Host-associated > Mammals > Digestive system > Large intestine > Fecal | place: USA...
CGGCAGGCCGACATACGCTCCCCGGTGGAACCGGGCCTCCTCCGCATGTCTCATGTCCGGCTGACCATCGCGGTCTGGCCTCTGCATCATTCCTGCCCGATCGTGGAGCTTCGTCCCGTGCGACCGGCGGAATGCGACGCAGAAAAACAGGATCGTCGAGGTCACGATCGCTGTCACAGCGTATGTGGAATTGAGGAACATCGCCGGGGGATTCTGGCCGAGAATCAGATCGCGGATCATTCCCCCGCCGACCGCCGTCGTCACACCGAGTACATTAACCCCGAACAGATCCATTCTGCGCTGAATCGCTGTCAGCGCCCCGGAGGCTGCGAACGCAACCGTCCCCACAAGCTCCATTATGAATATGATGATATCTGAGTATTCCATAAACGACCGATCTTCCTTTTCACTCTTTTTCATACACACGGGGCGGTTCATCACCGCCCCGAATTAAAATATTCATGCAAATCAAGACCACCAGGCATACTGTCCGCACAGAATATCTATGCCCTGCTGTTGCAGCCAAAGACACCAGGCCCGACAACGATCAGACACCCTGACCGCAGGATTTACGCCCTGCCGTCGCAGCCGCAGACCTTCATGCGCCCCTTCACGAGCTCCGTCACCGCAGCCATGCCGACCTTGCCGAGTGCCTTCGGATCGAAGACCTTCTCATCCTCATCCAGAAGCTGGCGCACCGCCTTCGTATAGGCTGCGCGAAGCTCCGTCGCGAAATTAACCTTGCAAATGCCGCGCTTCACACAATCTCTGACATCCTCATCCGTCAGTCCCGAAGCCCCATGCAGGACAAGCGGGATCTCCACAACCTTACGGATCTCCGACAGACGCTCCTTGTCAAGCACCGGAGTCCCTACATAGAAGCCGTGCGCCGTGCCGATTGCAACCGCAAGGGACGTCACGCCTGTGCGCTCCACGAACTCCTTCGCCTGCTGCGGATCCGTATTCGTGTCCGCGACTGCTACGAGGTCATCCTCCTTGCCGCCGACCTTACCCAGCTCAGCTTCAACCGGGATATTGATCGCACGTCCGACGTCCGCCACTCTCTTACTAATCTCAATATTACCCTCAAAATCCAGCTTGGAGCCGTCGATCATCACCGATGTATAGCCTGCCTTCACAGCCTGTACCGCCAGCTCATAGCTGCTGCCGTGATCGAGATGCAGGCACACCGGCACACTCGCACGCTCCGCCTCAGCCTTCACGATTGCAGCGTAGGTATCGAGCTTGCCGTACTTGATCGTCGACGGCGTCGTCTGCAGCATGACCGGAGCCTTCAGCTCCTCCGCCGCTGCGATCACAGCCTTGACCATCTCCATGTTCTCAACATTGAACGCACCAACCGCATAACCGCCCGCCTGCGCGTCCTTCAGCATTTTCTCAGATGTAACTAATGGCATATCCATTTCCCCCTGTTCTGAAAATTCGGCTGCCGCCCATCGTGTGACCGGCAAGAGCGAACCGTTTCGCTCTCCCTATTCTACCATGTATCTCACTCAAAATCCACCTATTTCTTTACAAAAGATTTTTCAAAAGAACGCAAAATTTGTTTGACAAGACAACCGACCTATGCTAAAATAATAAACCGTAGCGGTAAGCTATTTGCTGATGTGGCACAGTCGGTAGCGCACCTCATTGGTAGTGAGGAGGTCACGGGTCCGATTCCCGTCATCAGCTCGTTAAGAGAACCGTGTAGATGAAGAATTTCTTCATTTACACGGTTTTTTTCTTCAGATTACGACACAAATTATTCACTTGACCGAAATTTTTAAAAGGAATAATATGTATAAGACACAATTCTGACTGCGGAAGGAGGAGTAAAATGATTCGCACAATCTTGAAAGAAGTCAGAGAATACAAATGGGCTTCCATCATGACTCCGGTATTCATGCTGCTGGAGGTCCTGATGGAGACGATGATCCCGTTTCTGATGGCGTCGATTATCGATGACGGCGTCAATGCCGGGAATCTTGGCCACATCTACAAAACCGGCGGGCTGATGCTCGTCGTCGCGGTCGCAGGACTGTTTGCCGGGATGGCCGGAGGGCGGTTCGGCGCAAAGGCTTCGGCCGGGCTCGCCAGGAACCTGCGTTCCGACATGTTCAACCACATCCAGACCTTTTCCTTTGCCAACATTGACCGGTTCAGCACGGCCGGGCTCGTCACGAGGCTGACGACCGACGTCACGAACGTCCAGAACGCCTACCAGATGATCCTGCGCATGATGATGCGTGCGCCGTCGAGCATGGTCTGCGCACTGTTCATGGCATTCACGATCAATGCGAGGCTCGCGAGCATTTATCTCGTCGCGGTTATTTTTCTCGGAGTGATCCTGTTCTTTATTATCAGGTATGCGACGAAGTATTTCCGCATGGCTTTCCCGAAGTATGATGAGCTCAACGCTTCGATTCAGGAGAACGTCTCGGCAATCCGCGTCGTCAAGGCGTACGTGCGCGAGGATCAGGAGACCACAAAGCTTCAACGGGCCAGTGAGAATATTTACCGTATTTTTGTGAAGGCCGAGTGCAACGTCATCTACAATGCTCCGCTGATGATGTTCACCGTCTACACCTGCATTATCCTGATTAGCTGGCTCGGCGCGAAAATGATTGTGAACTCTTCGCTCACGACCGGCGAGCTGATGAGCCTGCTGACCTACTGCATGAATATCCTCATGAGTCTGATGATGCTCTCGATGACGTTTGTCATGATCTCGATGAGTACGGCAAGCATCGAGCGTATCAGCGAGGTCCTGAACGAGACGAGCGACCTGCAAAACCCGGAGCACCCGGTCACGCAGATTGCGGACGGCTCGATTACATTTGACCATGTCAGCTTTTCCTATAAAAAAGACAGCCGGGAGCCAGTGCTCAAGGACATCTGTCTTGACATCCGTTCCGGCGAGACGATCGGCATCATCGGCGGCACCGGCAGCGCCAAGACCAGTCTTGTCTCGCTGATCAGCCGTCTCTACGACGTGACAGCCGGGGAGATCCGCGTCGGCGGACGCAATGTGAAGGACTATGACATGGAAGCGCTGCGCAACCAGGTCGCGGTCGTACTGCAGAACAACGTCCTCTTCTCCGGCACGATCTACGACAACCTGCGCTGGGGCGACCAGAACGCGAGCGACGAGGAATGCCGCCGCGCCTGCCGTCTCGCCTGCGCCGACGATTTTATCAGTGCCTTTCCAAAGGGCTACGACACATGGATTGAGCAGGGCGGCAATAACGTCTCCGGCGGTCAGAAGCAGCGCCTGTGTATCGCGCGCGCCCTGCTGAAAAAGCCGAAGATCCTGATTCTCGACGACAGCACCAGCGCCGTCGACACCGCGACAGACGCCCGCATCCGCAGGGCCTTCCGCGAGGATATTCCGGATACGACGAAGCTGATCATCGCGCAGCGTATCTCGAGCGTGCAGGACGCCGACCGCATCATCGTCATGGACGAGGGCCGTATCGACGGCTTCGATACGCATGAGGAGCTGCTTGCTTCCAATGAAATTTACCGCGAGGTCTACGAGTCGCAGACCAGCGGCGGCGGAGATTTTGATGAAAAGGAGGGTGCGTGATATGCCAGGACCTATGAGAAGAGTTGCGCCGGGACAGAAGCCGCAGGTGGATCATCCGGGACAACTCCTGATGCGTCTGATGAAATATGTATTCCGTGATTACAAAATTCACTGCCTGCTCGTGTTCGTGCTGCTCTTTGCAGACGTCATCGCGAACGTCCAGGGAACCATGTTTATGAAAAACCTGATCGACGACTACATCACGCCGTTCCTGCTGACCGATCACCCTGATTTTGCCCCGCTTGCACAGGCGATCGGGCGCGTCGCGGTCTTCTACGCAGTCGGTATCGTCTCTGTGTACCTGTACAACCGCATCATGGTAAACGTCACACAGGGCGTGCTGCGCAACCTGCGGAACGAACTGTTCGCACACATGGAAAAGCTGCCGGTCAAATTTTTTGATACGCGCACGCACGGCGATATCATGTCGGTCTACACGAACGATATCGATACCCTGCGCCAGCTCATCAGCCAGAGCATCCCGCAGCTCATCAGCAGCGCCTTTACAATCGTCAGCGTCTTTATCAGTATGCTGATCCTGAGCGTTCCGCTGACGCTCATCACGCTCGTGATGGTCAGCCTGGTGCTGTTCTGCTCCAAAAAGTCCGCCGGTCTTTCCGGACGCTATTTTATACAGCAGCAGAAAAATCTCGGCGCAGTCAACGGCTACATCGAGGAAATGATGAACGGCCAGAAGGTCGTCAAGGTCTTCTGCCACGAGGAACAAAATATCGCACATTTCACAGAGCTTAATGACAAGCTGTTCGAAAGTGCCGACCGCGCAAATACATACGCGAATATCCTCGGCCCGATCAACGCCCAGCTCGGCAACGTCAGCTACGTTGTCTGTGCAATCGCAGGCGGCGTGCTCGCGCTGAACGGCTTCGGCGGCTTCACGCTCGGAGGGCTCGCAAGCTTCCTCACCTTCAACAAGAGCTTCAACCGCCCGATCAACCAGATCAGCCAGCAGCTCAATTCCATCGTCATGGCTATGGCCGGAGCGGACCGTATCTTTAAGCTCATGGATGAGACGCCGGAGACCGACAACGGCTACGTGACGCTCGTGAATGCGAAGGAAGAAAACGGCGTGCTGACAGAAACCTCCGAGCGCACGGGCCGTTGGGCGTGGAAGCACACGCATCAGGCGGACGGCTCCGTCGAGTACAAGGAGCTGCGCGGCGACGTCGTCTTCGACGGCGTGGATTTCGGTTATTCGGACGATAAGATCGTGCTCCACGATGTGAAGCTGTACGCGAAGCCGGGCCAGAAGATCGCTTTCGTCGGCTCAACCGGAGCCGGAAAGACGACGATCACGAACCTGATCAACCGTTTCTACGATATCCAGGACGGCAAAATCCGTTACGACGGCATCAATGTCAACAAGATCAAAAAAGCCGACCTGCGCCGCTCTCTCGGGATCGTGCTGCAGGATACGCACCTGTTCACCGGGACGGTCAGCGAGAACATCCGCTTCGGCAAGCCGGACGCGACCGACGAGGAAGTCATCGCAGCGGCAAAGCTTGCGAATGCGGACGGCTTCATCCGGCGTCTGCCGCAGGGCTATGATACGGTGCTGACAGGCGACGGCGCCAACTTAAGCCAGGGCCAGCGGCAGCTTCTCGCGATCGCCCGGGCCGCGATCGCCGATCCGCCCGTGCTGATCCTCGACGAGGCGACGAGCTCGATCGATACGCGCACGGAGCGCATCGTGCAGGACGGCATGGACCGCCTCATGAGCGGCCGCACGACGTTCGTGATCGCCCACCGGCTCTCGACGGTGCGCAATTCCGACTGCATCATGGTACTCGAGCAGGGACGCATCATCGAGCGCGGAACGCACGACCAGCTCATTGAGGAGCGGGGGCGATATTACCAGCTTTATACGGGGAATTCTATCAGTGCATAAAAAAAGAGCTGTCGCAGTTGCGGCAGCCTTTTATATTCCTGGGGCCTCAGCAGCAAATGCTTCGGCCTGTGCTGAAAGTAACCAGTTATTTTATATTTTACATCCCTGCTCTGCGCACGCGTTTCCGGATCTCCGGCCCGGCCAGCATTGCAAGCACGATCTTCGCGAGATCCCCTGGCAGGAATGGGATCACACCTGCGCCAAGCGCCGCGCCAAAGCCCATATGCGCCTGATATGCAAGCCAGGCGGTCCCGAACGCATAGCAGACTGCAGTTCCAAGCACCATGCCGATAAAACAGAGTGCCTTCTTCTGCTCAAAACGGTCAATAAAGGCTCCGGCGATCAGCGCCATGAAAATAAACCCGATCAGATAACCGCCCGTCGGCCCGAACAGCTTCGCCGGGCCGCTTGTGAACGCGGAGAATACCGGCATCCCGATAAATCCGATCAGCAGATAAATCAGGTAGCTCACCGTCGCCCATTTCATTCCAAGCACATAGAGCGCAAAGTAAATCGCCAGGTTCGTCAGCGAGATCGGCACCGGGCTGAACGGCAGCGGAATCGACAGCGGCCCAAGAACACACGTCACGGCAGCCATCACGCCGATCAGCGTAAGCTGCGCTGTCTTGCTGCGGGCCGATGCCTGGCGGCCTGCGTCCGTAGTTCCATTCTGTTTTACACTCATATCCATCTTAAAAACTCCTCTCTGTTTTACGACCATGCGTCAGGCCGGTATTTCTCTATGATTCATCGTGTAACCCAGCTTCGCAAGCATCACGCGGTCCTCCGCCGTCCTGTTACCGACTGTCGTCAGCATATCCCCTGTCAGCACAGCATTCGCGCCCGACCGGAACAGAATCGAACCGCCCTTATCGCCGCTCTTCTCAAAATAGCTGCGCCCGGCCGCGATACGGATCTGCGCTGTCGGGTTGATGTATCGGAACAGCGCCACGATCCTGACGATCTCCCCCGTCGTCAGCGGCGCAGTATCCGCAAGCGGCGTCCCAGGAATCGGGATCAGGAAATTCAGCGGGATGGACGTAATCTGCAGCCCGGCCAGCTCAAGCGCCATATCGATCCGGTCCTGCCACGTCTCGCCCATACCGAGAATCCCTCCGCTGCAGACCTCCAGTCCGGCCTCCCTGGCTCTGCGGATCTCCTCAAGCTTGTCGTCATAGGTGTGCGTCGTGCAAATTTCTGAAAAATACCGTCTGGAAGTCTCGAGATTCGCATGGTATCTCGTCACTCCCGCCTCTCTCAGCCGCTTCAGATCCTCCGTCTTCATCAGTCCATGCGACGCACACAGCAGCATCCCCGGCTGGTTCTTTCGCATCGCCCTGTATGCATCGATAGCCTTCTCGAGATCCCTGCCCTCCAGCGTACGTCCTGCCGTCACAATCGAATACCGGTCAATCCCCTGCCCGGCCACGCGCCCGCAATCCGCAACAAACTCATCTGTACTCAGAAACCCGTACTCCTCACAGTCCGTATGATGATGCGCAGACTGCGCACAAAACTTACAATTTTCACTGCAGCGTCCCCCACGCCCATTCACAATACTGCAAAGCTCCACCACATCCCCGCACAACTCCCGCCTGATCCAGTCAGCCCCCTCACGAACCTCCTCCAGATCACTTTCCAAAAGCACCGAAAAATCATCTCCCGCAGTCAACCGCCTGCCCTCCACGATCTCCTGCGCTAACGCATGTATATTCATCTATTCCCCTCCTATTGTCAACCAAAATTCGCCTATAAGTTTACAACTCTGTTTGTCATATGTCAACCATTTTTTAATTCTAGTTTACAAGTATGCCGTATAATTGTTCAGTCAACCACAGTCAGCAAAGACTCACCATATGCACTTCCGGGCAACCCTGCAGCCTTTTCGTCCGATATACTTATAGTTTATCCATCCACTGTCAGAGAAGTACACCGGGCCGTCCGAAAGTGACTATAGCGAGTCTTTACAAGTACTTAGGTCTCAGAAAGCCGGAGCATCTGTAAGAATCCTGCAATCCAGCAGGATTCTTAGCGGACACTGTCTGAGGGAAATGTGCATCCGGCACATTTCCCAAGTTGTCCGCGGCAGATGCGCAGGTTTTCCGAGACCTTAGTACTTGTAGACGAGCGGTACGGAACTTTCGGACGGCCCGATGTACTTCTCGTCCGGGTATCCTTACAATCCCCGCAAACCTCCCTCTTGTAGTCCCCCCAAAAATCCGCTATAATCAACCCAGAAGAAAAGGAGAACATACCATGAAAATCGTACTGCAAAACCTCACGAAAACCTTCCCCGCCCGCGGCCGCAAAGCGCACACCGAGGTCACGGCGGTGGACAATTTTTCATTTGAAATACCAGACGGCAAGCTGATCGGCCTCCTCGGCCCCTCCGGCTGCGGCAAAAGCACAACCCTGAACCTGATCTGCGGCCTCGAAAAAACCACCAGCGGCAAAATCTTTTTCGGCGACACGGACGTCACCAGCCTACCGCCGGAGCACCGCGGCGTCGGCATGGTATTCCAGAACTACGCGCTCTACCCGCACCTGACCGTGCGGCAGAATATCCTGTTCCCGCTGCAAAATCTGAAGGGCAAAGACAAGCTCTCCAAGGATGAGATGCAGCGGCGGGCCGATGAGGCAGCGCACCTCGTCCAGCTCGACGAACTCATGGACCGCAGGCCCGGCGAGCTCTCTGGCGGCCAGCAGCAGCGCGTCGCGATCGCCCGCGCACTCGTGAAGATGCCGCACGTCCTTCTGCTTGACGAGCCGCTGTCCAATCTCGACGCGAGACTGCGCCTGCAGACGCGTGAGGAGATTCGCAGAATCCAGCGCGCGACCGGGATCACGACAGTCTTCGTCACGCACGACCAGGAGGAGGCCATGAGCATTTCCGACAAGATCGTCGTCATGAAGCAGGGCCTCATTCAGCAGATCGACCGCCCGCAAAAGGTCTACGACGATCCCGTCAACCTTTTTGTCGCGAAGTTTCTCGGCACGCCGCCGATCAACGTCTTCGACGGAAAGGTGTCCGGCGGCAGGCTGTATATCGGCAGCGCTTCTGTCCTTCCGGTCGGGAACGTCCCGGATCAGGACGTGACGGTCGGCATCCGGCCCGAGGGCTTTCTGCTGCAGGACGACGGGCCGCTATGCTGCAGCCTTGGCAGCGTCGAGGTCATGGGGCGCGACATCAGCATCGTCTCCACGCATGAAAGCTGCGCCGCACCGTCAATCCGCTCGATCATCGATGCGCAGACGCGTGTCGACACATCGTCCGCAACCGTCCGTTTTGCGGTAAAACCAAACAAACTGTTCCTATTTAATAAGGAGACGGAACAGCGGATCCACTTTGATTGTGGCGCGTGACGGGAGGCTGTTATGGAAAAAAAGAATTTAAAAGGCTGGCTGTATCTGCTTCCGGCGATCGCCTTTCTCGGATTTTTCATGGTGTATCCGCTGATTGACGTTTTCGTCTACTCGTTTGAGGAGGGCTACAATTCCGCTTCGCAGACGTACTTCGGCGTCGGCACCTACAATTACTCCTACGTCCTGCACGATCCGTACTTTCTGCAGGCTGTGAAGAACACCTTCATCCTCGTGATTATCACAGTGCCTCTTTCGACGGGACTGGCGCTTCTGATTTCGCTCGCGCTGAGCTCGGTCAGGCCGCTGCGCAAGCTCTACCAGACCGTCTACTTCCTGCCGTACGTCACGAACACGCTCGCGGTCGGACTCGTTTTCATGATTCTGTTCAAAAAAACGGCGTACTCCGACGGCCTCGTGAACCTGCTGATCGGCTGGTTCGGCGGCAGCTCCGTCGATTTCATTGACGGGCCGTACTGGGCCAAGATGTTTGTGCTGTGCTTCTACACAGTCTGGGTGGTCATGCCGTTCAAGATCCTGATCCTGACAAGCGCGCTCGCGTCCGTCAACCAGACGTACTACAACGCAGCGCGTGTCGACGGCACATCCCGGCTGCGCATTTTTACACGGATCACGCTGCCGATGATCTCGCCGATGATCTTTTATCTGGTCATCACCGGATTTATCGGCGCATTCAAGGCATACAGCGACGCAGTCGCCCTCTTCGGCACGAACCTGAATGCCGCCGGGATGAACACGATCGTCGGCTACGTCTACGATATGCTGTACGGCGAGGGCGGCGGCTATCCGTCCTACGCCTCGGCTGCGGCCATTATCCTGTTCGTCATCGTGCTGACCATCACCTGCATTAACCTGCTGGTGAGCAGGAAGCATGTGTATTATAACTGATACCGACTGATTTTGAATGTTCCTGCAGGTTTTGCAGCAAAACACAAAATCCTGACTAAACGCAATCAACTCACCAGATTCTATGATTGATTATGAAAAGGATGTTGCTATTTACATCTTCCCTCTGCGTCAACAAACACAGAGAAAATCATAACTTGCAACAAAGGGGCAAATTCTCATGGGAAAACAACTTGATTATCAACAACTGCAGCGCACGGCCGCGCACCGCAGGCGGGCGCTCGGCATCGCCGTCTACGTCCTGCTGACGTTCTGGGCCGTCGTCGTGCTGTTCCCGTTTTACTGGATGGTGCTCACGTCAGTCAAAAGCTACGGCTCCTACAACGCCGAGCACATTCCGAAATTTTTCACCGCCGCGCCGACGCTGCAGAATTACGCGGACGCGTTCACGGCGGTTCCGCTCGGCAGATACCTGTTCAATACCGTGATCTTCACCGTGATCACGACTGCCATCATGGTCGTCGTCATCACGCTGGCCGCCTTCGCGTTCGCGAGGCTGTCCTTCCGGGGCAAAAACGCGGCGTTCACCGCTTTCCTCTCGCTGATGATGATTCCGGGTGAGCTCGTCGTCATCACGAACTTCGTGACAATCACGAGCCTGAACATGCGCAACACCTTCGCGGGCCTGATCCTGCCGTCGGTCACGTCGGTCTTTTATATTTATCTGCTCAAGGAAAATTTTGAGCAGGTGCCGGACGAGCTGTACCGCGCCGCGAAGGTCGACGGCACCTCCGACCTCAAATATCTCTGGAAGGTCATGATCCCGATCTGCCGTCCGACGCTCGTGACCGTCACGATCCTGAAAATCATCGAGTGCTGGAACTCCTACGTCTGGCCGCGGCTGATCACCGACGATCCGAACTATTTCCTTGTCTCAAACGGAATCCAGGAGATCCGCGAGAACGGCTTCGGGCGCGAAAATATCCCGGCCATGATGGCAGCGGTCGTCGTGATCTCGGTGCCGCTGATCGTGCTGTTCCTGATTTTCCGCAACAAGGTCATGGAGGGCGTTTCGAGAGGAGGAACGAAGGGATGAAAAAACTGTTATCTGGTCTCCTTTTTGCAGCTCTGGCTGTCAGCCTTTCCGGCTGCCACGGCTCGCAGGAGCGCAGCGACTTTGAGATCCCGGAAGCATTCGACACCTCGCGCAATTACGAGATTACCTTCTGGGCCAAGAACGACACGAACAAGACACAGACAAATATTTACAAAAAGGCGATCGCCGATTTCGAAGCGCTGTACCCGAATATCACGGTCGACCTGCGCCTGTACACTGACTACGGCAAAATTTACAACGACGTAATCACGAACATCGCGACCGACACGACGCCGAATGTCTGTATCACCTACCCCGACCATATCGCGACGTACCTGACGGGCGAAGGCACGGTCGTCCCGCTCGACGACCTGTTCTCCGATGAGAAATACGGCCTTGCGGGCAGCGAGCTCGCGTTCGACTCCCCCTCCCGGGAGGAAATCATCCCGCAGTTTCTCGAGGAATGCTCGTTCGCCGGACATTACTACGCCGTACCGTTCATGCGCTCAACGGAAGCCTGCTACATCAACAAAACGTATGTGGAGGCGCTCGGCTACGAGCTGCCCGAGACGCTGACCTGGGACTTCGTCTGGGAGGTCGCCGACGCCGCAACCGCCAAATCAGACGGCGAAACCTTTGACGTCAACGGCCAGAACGTCATGATCCCGTTCATCTACAAGTCGACCGACAATATGATGATCCAGATGCTCCGCCAGAAGGAGGCGGGCTATTCCAACGACAACGGTGAGATCGGGATTTTCAACGACACAACGAAGGAGCTGCTGTACACCGTCGCCGACCACGTAAAGACCGGCGCCTTCTCGACCTTCAAGATCTCGAGCTACCCGGCGAACTTCCTGAATGCCGGCCAGTGTATCTTCGCAATCGACTCCACCGCCGGAGCGACCTGGATGGGAACCGACGCGCCGCTCTCCGACATCAGCGAGGACGCGTTCGTCGACTTTGACACCGAGGTCATGATAATCCCGCAGTTCGATCCGGAGCACCCGCAGATGATCTCACAGGGCCCGTCCGTGTGCGTCTTCAACAAAAAGGATCCGCAGGAGGTACTCGCCTCGTGGCTTTTCACGCAATACCTGCTGACGAATGACGTCCAGATCGCTTACTCCGGCACCGAAGGCTACGTCCCCGTCACCTCGAAAGCCCAGGACTCCGCCGAATATCAGGATTACCTCTCCCGCTGCGGCGAGGACAACGGACAGCACTACGACGTCAAGATCAAAGCCTCGAAGCTGCTGCTCGACAACGTGGACCATACCTTTGTGACGCCCGTATTCAACGGCTCCACGTCGCTGCGCGACGCATCCGGCCAGATGATCGAGAACGTAGCCAAATCCATCCGCCGGAAACAGACCGTCGATGACGCGTACATGGACCAGCTTTTCTCCGACGTGACATCCCTGTACCATCTCGACCAGATCGAATCCTCACAGTCCGGACGCGCCGACCTCGGCCCGCTGCCGCGCACCTCGGTGATTCTGCTTGCGGCGATCGCGGGGGCATGGGGATTGATTCTGCTGTATGTGGTGCGGGAGGCGATGAGGAAGCGGCGATGAAACTTTCAAATCTGGTTTTAACACACGCTTAGGCAAATGAAAGAGCAAGCCGCTCTGATGGTATTGTACCCGGAGTGGTTTGCTCTCTCATTTCTCTTATAAGTTGTAGTAAATTTCAGTTGATAAGTCATTCGTCAAGTGCAGCCTTCAGTTCTTCCATGCTATTATATCCCCGGACGTCAGGATCACGGGATATACGTCTTGCTTCTGCCATTGCATCAAGTGTCTGCTGAGAATACTTGGGTATCTCTACTGCGAAAGGAAGCCCCCCACGAAAGACACACTGATGAAGGAATAGATTAACTGCTCCCGACATATCAAGTCCGAGGCTCGAAAACAAAGCTGTAGCTTCTTTTTTAATATCTGCGTCTATGCGAATCTGAGTTGGTATTGTAGCCATAGAATCATCTCCTTTCGATTTCCAATCAATTTATAGCTAAAACAATTTACATTGTCAATCAAAAGAGCAATTGTTTGCTGACTATTTCAAAATACAGCAAAGTCAGCTCGTTAGCCGATTAAGCTGGCCTTGCTGATTATAAAACATCAGAATTTCTTATATTTTGCTTTGCTGCTCATTCCTCTGGCTTTCAACAGCTTCTTATAGGATGAGTATACCGATCTCGGTACAGAAACCTTTGGCTTGGCGTATGTTCCCTTAAATGCCTTCGAACCTACATTTTTCTTTGTCAGCAGTTTCGTCTTAATGGTAATGTTTTTCAGCTTCTTACAACCATAAAACGCCTGGCTTCCAATAGATTCTACACTTCCCGGAAGGGTTATCTTTTTCAAAGCCGTATCCTTCGCAAAGGCATTCGCGCCGATTGATGCGACATGATTTCCAAAAATAACCGTGTTCAGCTTTTTACATCCATAGAAACATTTTTTCCCAAGGGAAACTATATTATTTCCAATCCTGACTTTCCTGATATACTTATTGCCTTTGAATGCATTTGCCGCTATAGAAGTTACCCTGCAGGTAACGCCCTCATACACTACGATATCCGGTATGGATACAGAAGTCATTTTTTTATTAACCGGCCCTGTGTACTCCACTGAAAATCCATCGCTGGCAACTTTGTAATAACCATTGGACTTCGTATCCTTAATTTCCGTACCAGCACTCAGACCCACAATTCCCAAAGCCTCTATTGACTCTGTTCTTGTAGCGCTGCATATCTGGCAGGTGTAAGTCTTTACCCCGCCTATCTGTCCTGTCGGCTGTGTAGTAACGATTCCTGCATCCCACTGGTGTTCTGTCTTTGCGACAGCTGTCCCGGAACTGATCAATCCGCCGCATACTTTGCAATATGCATCACCGGTATATCCTTCACTGCTGCAGGTTGCATTGACGGCATTACGTATCTCCGTCTCACCGGTATGACCGTTGCAAGGAACGTCTTCTGTCTTCGTCTGACTGCAGGCAACGCAGGTGTATGTCTTTATTCCTGATTCTGTACAGGTCGCCGGTTTTGTAACTGTTCCTGCATCCCACTGATGTTCTGTCTTAGCAGCAACAGTCCCGGAGCTGATCATTTCACCACATGCCCTGCAATATACATCACCAGTATAGCCTTCTTTGGTACATGTCGCATTCAGCACATTGCGCAGCTCCGTTTCACCGATATGTCCGGTGCAGAAAATGTATTCTGTTCTTGTTTCCTGACAGATGATACATTCATAAGTCTTCACACCGTTTTCTGTACATGTCACAGGTTTTGTAACAGAACCTGTATTCCAGGTATGACCAACAGCTTTCAGCGCATTCCCCATCTGAAGAATTTCCCCACAATCTCCAC
>Ga0129308_1002726_pt1 | contig 14190 bp, 10 predicted proteins | sample L827metagenome_FD_94440 | JGI IMG/M metagenome (GOLD analysis project Ga0129308, IMG submission 94440) | Ring-tailed lemur group fecal microbial communities from Wisconsin, USA - L827 metagenome | ecosystem: Host-associated > Mammals > Digestive system > Large intestine > Fecal | place: USA...
ATATTATCAAATACGGAGTCACGATCGGCAGGGCTACAAAAGACATTGCCGCAGGCGAGTGGGTGCATCTGCACAATATCTGCAGCCTGTATGATGAACGTTCCGGTCATCTGGATGCCGTCACGGGCGCGCCCCGGGACATCCGCTATGAGTGAGGCAGAGAATATGGAAACAAATCAGATATCCCACAGGGACTTTCCTCCGGCAGCAGGCGGGCGCTCCTGTCTTCAATGGATGGGCTACGCCAGGAAAAACGGCTCCATCGGAATCCGAAACAGGGTGCTGGTCATTTATACGGTGGAATGCTCCTCTTTTGTAGCAAAGGAGATTGTGCGGCTGGCAGATGATCCCGAAACGGAGGTGATCGGTTTTTCAGGCTGCACGGATAACGAGTATGCGGTGCGGCTTTTAATCGCCCTGATCCGTCACCCCAATGTGGGCGCGGTACTGACCGTAGGTCTGGGCTGCGAATACGTTCAGCCAAAATGGCTTGCAGACATCGCCCTTTCGGAAGGAAAGGAAGCCGACTGGATGTTCATTCAGCAGGAAGGCGGCACCCGCAAAGCCATTCAGAAGGGACTTTCAACGGTATTCCGGATGCGGGAAGCTCTGCGCAATACTCCCCGCATTCCCATGAAGCTTTCCGATCTGGTAGTGGGCGCAGAATGCGGCGGCTCCGATTACACCAGCGGCCTTGCAGGAAATGCGGTGGTGGGCCGGTTCTATGACAGGCTGGTGGATGCCAACGGCACCGCCCTCTTTGAGGAGATCGTGGAAGCGGTCGGTTTAAGGCAGCATCTGGTCTCCCGCGCCGCCACCTCAAAAGCCGCCCTTGAGATCGGCTTTACCTACGACAAGGCGCTGGACTACTGCAAATCGGTCAGACAGTACAGCGTCAGTCCGGGCAACTTTGCAGGCGGTCTTTCCACCATCGAAGAAAAGAGCATGGGCGCAGTCATCAAAAGCGGCAGCAAACCCATTCAGGGCGTTTTAAAGGTTGGCAGCAGGCCTCCCTCCAGGGGACTGTGGCTTTTGGACTCCACGCCTGATCCTCACTGGATGCAGTTTGGCATCACCAATCCCAACGACAGCGAGGGCCTTATGGATCTGATCTCCTGCGGCTGCCATATCGTCATTCTGGTCACAGGAAGAGGCAACGTAGTCGGCTCCGCCGTCTCCCCCTGCATCAAAGTGACCGGCAACAGCACAACCTTTCAGACACTGAATGAGGATATGGATTTTGACGCCGGTCCCGTGCTGGAGGGCCTGCTCTCCCTGGAGGAAGGCGCAGACAGGCTCCTTTGGCTGACCGCGCGTGTCGCCTCGGGAGAACAGAGCAAAAGTGAGGCGCTGGGACACAAGGAATATTTTATCCCCTACAAATATCAGGACAAAGCGGTCCCAAAACCCTGTAACGCATAGTATAAGGAGGAATTAATCATGATCAGTGCATATTGTCTGGATTACAATACATGGACGTGCATTCCCCGCCATGTAAAAGAAGATTTCGCCGAACTGGCCGATATGGGAGTGGACACCGTATGCTTAAGCTTTTCCGAAAACGAAATGGCATATGCGAGAAGAACCTTTGAAATTCTGGTGCAGCTTGCCCACGAAGCAGGACTTAAGGTCTTCGTCATTCCCAGCCGCATTGGCGGACGCTTTGCCGGCGCTCCCCTGATGCCCAGCATCTGGCTGGCAAAGCATCCCCAATATCAGGTCCCGGACGAATGCTGGCTGCCCGCAGCCTGTGTGGAGTGCCCCGAGGTACGGGACTGGATGAAAGCTTTCATGAAAACGCTGATCACCGATTATGCCATCGACGGCATCGTGTGGGATGAGCCCAAGGAGCCGACACACATCAGCCGCCACCCCGCCACCGTTGCCCGCTTTGGCGAGAACCCCACACAGGAGGACATGGCCGTCGGCTTCTGCGATTTTTTTGAAGATCTCACCGGATACTGCCATAAATTAAAGCCCTCCCTGATCCAGACGCTGTTCTGTCAGTATACGGAGCCGGAATTTTTCACACGAATGATTTCCCAGAATCCCCACATCCATTATTTCGGCTATGACGGCAACCTGTGCAGGCAGCGTGTGTTTAAGGAAGAACTCCATGAAGCCAAATACCGGATTGAGACGGCATGGGACAGAACCGTGCAGGAGTGCGCAGCCGCCTCCAAAAAGACTTTCGCCCTGGTAGAAAGCATGCACATGCCCAGGCAGGAGCATGAAAATTTTGAGAAGGCCTTTGACGCTTATCTTACAAACTATCACCCGGATCATCTTTCCATTTATTATTATGCCCATAATGCGGACGATCCGGAGGCCCTAAACGACATCATCAAAAGAACCATGAAAAAGCATTTCAGGCGTTCTTAAACAGGGAGGCTTCGTATGAAATCGCAGATTACCATGAAGGATATGGCCGACCACTTCGGCATGTCCTTAAATACGATCCACAAGGCCATTTCCGGCAAGCCCGGCGTGAGCGATGCCACAAGGAAAAAGATTCTGGAATATGCCGAAGAAAACGGATACCGGTTAAACGCCATGGCATCCATTTTAAAGCGCAGACAGCTTACCGTCACAGTCTGCCTGCCGCAGCTGGATGAAAACAGTAAATATTTCTATCACGACATCTGGACCGGATGCCGGGAATATCTGAAGGACTGGTCTGCCTTTAACATTTCTGCAAGGGAAATCTCCTTTCCCGCCGGTGCGCTTTCCCGGACGCTTTCCTCCCTCGTGCAGGAATGCATGCAGGGACACAGCATAGACGGCCTGCTGACGGTTCCCCCAAAGGACGAAGCCGGTATGGAAGCGCTCAATAAGCTTTCCGATCTGGGAACCGGCATTGTCTTTGTCGCCGAGGATAATCCCGGCTGCCGCCGTCTCGGCGCGGTGACAGGCGATTACTATGCGGCGGGGCAGCTGATGGCGGAGCAGATCTCCCACCTGGTAAAGCCGGACAGCCGGATTTACCTGATGGCCGGGGACGAATACAACGATGCGCATTATTCCGTGGCAAAGGGGTTTCATGAATACATCCGTCAAAACCATACCTCCCTCACTGTGACCAATCTCTACGGATACTGCGATACAGAGCAGCCGGACGATGAGCTTGCCAAAATCCTGCTCACCGGGGAGGCGGACGCAGTGCTGAGCGTCTTTGCCAGAGGCAGTGTGGTCTTATCCAAAGCCCTGAAAGAGTGCGGCATGGCGGGCAGGATTCCCGCCATTGCCAATGATATTTTTCCCAAAAACGCAGAAGCCCTAAAGGACGGGACCTTTACGAATCTGGTCTTTAAGGACCCCTTCCGTCAGGCCTATCTGGCGATGAAAATGCTGTGTGAATATCTGGTGAAGGAAACTCTTCCCGAAGAAACCGTACAGAAGGTTGAAATCCGCCTGGTCTTTCGCAGCACCTTAAAATATTACGGCTCTTCTCTCACCTGATAGTTCCGGCAGAGCCGTTCATACTCTTCCCCGGAAATTGCAAGCACACTGCCGTGCCGCTTCCTGCTCTGCCCCAGATCATATTCCTCCGGCGTCAGAACCTTAAATTTCCCTTTTGAGAGATCCCTGCACAGCATGGGCAGATAGCCCAGCCGCTGTGCAAAGCGGTCCGCCATCAGACACCAGGTTTCCCCGTCCGGCAAAAGAAAGGCAAGCGGCCCCTCCACTCCCGTCACCTCTTTCAGGCTCTCGCTGCAAACAGGGGAAAACTGCCCCTGCAGATCTGTGCTGCTCTCCGCCACGATTCCCCCGGTTGCCGCGTCCTTCGTGAAACGGTAATAGGTTCCTGCCTCCTCTACGATCGTCGTATCGATCACATTGCTTTCCCTTTCCATATACTTCTTCGGCTCCGAAAAAGACCGGAAATCCTTTGTGTAAGCGCAGTATATTCGAAATTTGGGTTCCTCCTCTGCCGCTTCCCGCATCAGAGATGCCCAGAAAACCAGATATTCCTGCCGCGCCTCATCATAGCAGGCCTCCGGCGCCCATACCGATCCGGCGCCGGCCAACGCTACCTCATATGCCCAGGGCTGTGACCAGCAAATAAGATCCGATGAGCTCCAGAGGATGATCTTTTTGCTTCCCTGCGCCCTCGCTGCATCCCATCCTTTCCCCGATGCAATCCTCAGATCGGTAGCCATGATATAAAATCTGCCGTCCAGCCTTGAGCGCAAAAGGAAGGGATCACGCACCCCCATTTCTCCCAGCGCAGACTTTATCACCGGCTGTCCTCCATTTAAATCCTTCCAGTGCAGTCCGTCCCTGCTCAGGGAAAAGTAAATCTGCTCCCCATTTTCTGACTCCCCGGTAAAATAAACGAATAAATACCCCTGCTTCTTTTGACTCATATCCTTTGCTCCTCAGACCTGATCATGTTTTTCGTACAGAAAGGGGCTGCCTTCCGGCAGCCCCGCTTCTCGCTCATTCTTTTCAGATATTCCGCTTCATCTGTCACTGTGCGGTATATGCATCGATCTGCTTCTGCATTTCATCCAGAACATCGCGCACGCCTGCAGCGTCCAGAGCCGCACGGAACTCTTCCAGAGACGCATCCACGTCCTTAACCAGACCGTTTAACAGCGGATCAAAATAGGTGCCCATCGCTGCTTCTACTGCAGCATACTGTGTGCTCACCGCGGTGGAATCAAAGCTGAAGCTGTCCAGAGGATGGGTTTCTCTCACGTTCTCCAGGAAGTATGCTTCCAGCTCATCTACCTTTGTATCGACCGCTGTGGGGTTCTCCTGATACTGAGATTTCATGATGTTCATATTTCTCCAGCCCCAGTTGTTGCTCGTGTTATACTGATGGCCTTCGATTACCTTATACATACCTTCGCCTGCATCTTCCCAGTTGACGCCCTTGATGCCCAGCTGTGCCAGATCCTGAATCTCCTGATTGGTTGCGAACTCATTGTAAGCCATCAGCGCTCTCTCAGGGTTCTTGCTGTTGATGTTGATGCCGATACCGCCGTTGATATACTTGGTTGCTGTGTAATCGTTTTCCGGCATGATGTTATAAACGTTAATATTCCAGTCAGGATGCTCAGCGTTTGCCTGATTTGCATAAGTCTGGCAGCTGCCTGCGTTCCATACCATGCTCGCGCCTCTTCCGTTTACCAGACCGTCCTGTCTGTCCTGCGTGCTGCTTAAAACATCGGAGGGCCAGCAGCCTGCATCTGCCAGTTCCTTCACCAGATGGCAGTATTCTGTAAAGCCTTCGTCGTCCAGAATGTATCTGATGCTCACATCCGCAGGATCTGCCGAATCATAGAGAACCAGCTGTCCATGGCTCGGTGCTCCGCCCAGCGTATAATATCCTTCATTCTCAAACCATAACCAATACAGGCTTCCCGCGCCTACAGAGTTGCCGTAAATGCCGTCAGCCGCACAGTCTTTGTAGAAGGAGATCAGCTGATCCCAGCTCGCAATATCCTCATATCCGTACTTTTCCATCAGATCGCCGCGGATCGCCACCACATCGGGTGTTACTTCCACATAATTTGCGGGGAGCATGTAAATGGAACCGTTCAGAGTAGCCTGCTTCCATGCTTCCTCGGGCATCATCTCCCATACGTCCGGCGCATAGGTCTGAATGAAGGACTCATCCAGCGCCTTGAAGCCGCCCAGACCTACCGTCTGTTCAAAGTGACACCAGCTGGACGCGGTAAAGATCATATCAAAATCCTCTCCTGCGGAGAACAGCAGGGAATATTTTGTGTCATGCTCCGCCCAGGAAAGCCAGTCTACGGAGATGGAGCAGTTGAGCTTCTCTTCCAGAATCTCGTTGATCTTCGCATATACATCATCAAAGCCTTCCGGTTTGTCGCCCACCAGATACATCTTCAGATCCACATGCTCGGAAATGTCAATCGCAGCAGCTTCTGCATTGTCTGCTGCAGCTTCTGTTCCTGCCTCCGCTTCTGCAGCCGCTGCAGGCTCGCTTGCCGTGTTTGCCGCCGCATTATCGGAAGCTGCAGAACCGCAGCCGGCAAACAGTCCCATTGTCATCGTTGCTCCCAGCAATACTGCCAGAACTTTCTTCAAACCCTTTTTCATACATTACCTCCTTGTATTTGTAATCTTACGCTGCCCTGCCGGGCCGGACAGTGGCAGCGCTGTATTTTTTCCGCCAAAAGGACGGCTCTTACCTTAAAAAGTGTTACAGTTCAGCCTTACGGCTAAACGAGCTGTTACGAAAAAGTCAGCCTTTTACCGCGCCGATCGTGATACCCTGTACAAAATATTTCTGTACGAAGGGGAATGCGAGAATGATCGGTCCTGTTACGACGATTGTCAGCGCCAGCTTCAGGGTCTGCGTAGGCAGCGCCAGAGCGCTCACCACATCCCCGGACACCGCATTGTTCGCAATCAGCTTTTTATACGCTTCGATGTTGTTTACCTGCTGATACAAAAAGTACTGCAGGGAATATTTTTCTTCGCTCTTGATGTAGAGCATCGCATGATACCAGTCATTCCAGTAAGCCAGTGCGATAAACAGTCCAACCGTGGCAAGTGCCGGCTTGATCAGCGGCATCACCACCTGGAACAGGGTCCGCATCTCGCCGCAGCCGTCAATCTTTGCCGCATCGATCAGGGATTCCGGAATTGCCGAAATATAGCTCTTCATGATCAGCAGATTGTACACCGAAAACAAAAGCGGCAGCAGCATTGCCAGATAGTTATCTCTTAAATTCAGCGTCTGTGTATACAGGATATATGTAGGCACCAGACCGCCGGAAAACAGTGTAGTAAAGTAGAAGAAGAACGAAAACCCGTTTCTCCATTCAAAATCCTTCCGGGACAGCACATATGCCGTCATGGTCTGAAGCAGCAGCCCGATCACCGTTCCCACAACCGTCATGGAAATTGTGGTGGCATAGGCCCTGACCACTACCATCGGGTCCTTGAACACCGTCTTGTACGCCTCCACCGAAAAATCCTGAGGCAGCAGTGAAAAGCCGTTCGCCGTAATCGCAGCTTCCGAAGAAAAGGAGCCCGAAAGAATCATGATAAACGGAATCAGGCATATCAGCGCGATCAGCGTGCAGAACGTATAGGCAATGATATTTAACGCGATGACATCCTTACCGGTTTTTACTTTTCCCAAATGATTTTGTTCCTTCATGTCCGCCCTCCCTTAGAATAATGTGTAATCTTTGTCATACAGGCTCACCAGCTTGTTGGCAAGCAGTACCGTTGCAAAGCAGAGCACGGACTGGAACAGGCCGACCGCTGCGGACATGCCGAAATCGTTGCTGGTAATCAATGCCCTGAATGCCAGCGTGTCGATAACATCCGTATAGTTGTACAGCAGGCCGTTGTTTCCCACCAGGTTGTAGAACATGTCGAAATTGCCTTTAAAGATGCCGCCGATGCTCATCAAAAACAGGATGATCACCGTGGGCATGATGGAAGGAATCGTCACCTTGAAAATACGCTGGAACACATTTGCTCCGTCAATGGCAGCCGCCTCGTAAATGGAGGTGTCAATCCCCATAATCGCCGCCAGATACATGACCGATCCGTATCCCACGCCCTTCCATATGTTAAAAAACAAAAGGATGAACGGCCACGCGGCAGGCTTCGTGTAAAAAGGATATTTTTCAAAGCCCAGAGAAGAGAGTATCCGGTTGATAAAGCCGTAATCGGAGCTGAAAATGTTGAACGCCATAACGCCTACAATAACCCACGAAATAAAGTAGGGAAGGAACATCATGGACTGGCTGATCTTGCGGAAGCGCTTGCCGTGAATCTCCGTCAGGAAAACCGCAACCGCGATCTGCGTCGCTGTCCCCACCAGTATAAACAGAATGTTGTAGAGCACCGTGTTTCTGGTAACCAGCCCCGCCTGTCCCGACTTAAAGAAAAACTTGAAATTCTCAAATCCGTTCCAGGGGCTTCCCCAGATGCCGCCGGCATAATTATACTTTTTAAATGCCATCACAATACCTGCCATCGGATAATACGCAAAAATCAGCGTATAGATCACTGCAGGCGCAAGCATCAGTAGGTAAACCCGATACTTATGCAGTTTTTTAAAAAATTTTTTGAATCCGCCTTTTTTCATTAAACCTCCCGTTTCCGAATTTTTGCACACTGCCCCATAATTTTTGTCCATTTCTTTTGTGCAACAAACTCTTTTTTTGAATAATTTTTTTCAGACATTGTACGAATTGACCTGTTTTCTTCAACTCTCTGAATTTATTATAAGCAACATTACCTCTCTTTTAAATGACGTATCTTTTATTTTGATGGATTATATTCCACTGTATTCAAATTTTCTGACAGCCATATTTTCGGGAATTTCCCCGCCTTTTTCTCATTTATAATAGAAAAAATCGTTGTTCTTATATTCCTTGGGGGACATCCCCACGACCTTTTTGAAAATCCTGGAAAAGTAATACTGATCCTTATACCCGAGCCGCTCTGCAATTTCATAAACATACATCTCCGAGCTGCGCAGCATACTGCAGGCCTCACGCATTTTCAGATTGATAAAAAAATCCATGGGCGCATGCTGTGTGCACTTTAAAAAAATGGCGTTCACATAGCTTTTCGACAACTCAAATTCTTTACAGATCCGATCCAGCGTCAGATTCTCACCGATGTTTTGATACATATATTTTACGATATTGGTCACATGGCGGTTTTGCTCCACCACATCGTTTTTCTTTTCCCGATGGTAAGTCTCCGACAGAATCACTGACAGCACCTGGGAAATATAGATAAAATTACCCAGCGTGTAGTTTCCGTCCAGCACCCTAAACAGCAGATCAAAGAGAAACATCATACGGTTTGAAGCATAGGAGGACTTAAAGCGGATGATCCTGCATTCATCCAGAGGAAAATACTGCGTATCTTCTCCCTTAAAATGCACCCAGAGAATGCTCCAGGGATTCTCCTTGCCGGAATAGTAGCAATGCTTCTGAAACCGCGGAATGCAGAAGGCTTCGTTTTCATGAAGAATATATTTTTTCCCATTGACCCAGATCGTGCCCTCACCTTCTATGCAATACAAAAAGATATATTCTTCAATGCCGTCCTTTCGATCCATATAGTGGTGGCTTGCCTTCGGGAAAAATCCAACGTCCGTCAGATACATTCTCTTTACCAGAGGGTTTTCCACATATTCCGAAAAGGCTTCGATCGGCAGCACGATCATGCGCTCCCCGCGGAAGCCGTCTTCCTTCCGGTCTTCCCATCCCTCATATTCCAGAGTTTCCTGTTCCATGTCCAAAGTCCTCCTTTCTCCTGCATTTTCTCTGCCCGGCATCTAAACAGCGTACTCTGTTCAAAAGGCAGTACTGCCCATATCTGCGGTATGAGCTGCACTGCCCCTCACAGTGCAGACCCTAGCAGGCCTGCACCATCTGTCCGTATACCCGGCACATCATGTGAGACGGCTCGATCCTGGTCGCCTCCTTTAAAAAACCGGCTGCTTTCTTTACATCGCCCAGTCCGATATTGCCCAGCGCCATCAGATAATAGCAGTGTGCACGGTTTTTCGCCGTATAATCCTCATCAAAGATCAAAAAGTCGGGCAGAGATACCGCAAAGTATTCGATTTTCACCTGATCCTCCAGATGCTGTTCGCCGTAGTCGATCAGGCGGTAGAAGCGGGATTTTGCCTCCCTCACTCTGCCCAGCTTCAAATGTGCCAGACCCTGATACAGGATCATGTCCGCAGGCTGGTCATTGTAGTACATCGCGCCCGCAGGCTCGTCGGTGCCGATGGTGGCAGCTTCATAGCAGGACCTCGCCTCTTCACTCCTGCCCTGCGCCTCCAGCGCCAGTCCCAGGTGATAGTAGAGGTGATTGTCCTTCGTGCCCTCCAGCTTGCCCTCACCCAGGTTTTCAGGATAAACAAGGGCATCCCGCAGCAGCTTTTCCGCATCTGCAAAGCGGCTCTGTGCCAGCGCCTTCTTCGCCATTTCCAGAAGCGCCAGGGTATACTGCGTGGTGATCTTTCCTTCGCCGCCCTCCCAGGGATGGAAACGGTGTCCCATGATGCATTCATAGGCCTTTTCATGATCCCCGGACAAATTCACCAGCGTGATGTATTCGATATACAGGTCATCGCGGCCCTCGATCAGCTCCTTATGCTCCTCATAGTTTGCAAGACGCTCTTCAAAGGTCCAGCCCAGCTTCTTATACAGCTGATCCAGCTCAAGGAAAATGCGCACATCGGCTGTATTCAGCGCAAAGGCCTTTTCCATCGCCATCTTCGCTTTTGCCGGATCCTTTACCTTGTTGTAATACGCAAGCGACAGATTTCTCCACACGGTAGGGAATGCAGGGTCAGCTTCTGCTGATGACTCCCAGAGCGCCACGGATTCCTCCCACTGCAGCTTGTCGTAAAACAGGTTGCCCAGATAATAGCCGGCCTTTGCCCTGCAGCCCTTCTCAATGGCAAACCGCAAAACTGCGATGTCCTCCGGCTTGTTGGGGAAGCAGTAGTCAGGAAGTGCATTTTCCGCTTTTTTAAGCAGGTCACTGACCTTCTCCTCCTGTCCCAGGCAATCCGCATAGTATGCGCCGTAATAATACAGCATAGGGTATTTCTTCGTGCATGCGCCAAGGATCTCCAGCGCTTCCTCATATGCGCCGAATTCCGCATAATCCCTTGCGGTCATCAGATAGTTTTCCTGGAAATCACGCATTTTTACATTCAAGGCTGCTCTGAGTTCTTCTGCCCCTCCGCTCAATGCGATCTGCTCGTTGCAGGACACGAAATCGAAGGGATCCAGCGCCAGATTTTCTGCGATCCACGCCTGCGCATGTTCTGCTTTCCCCAGCTTGCGAAGCAGATATGCCTTTAAGCCTCTCGCCTTAATGTTGTGAGCATTTTTCACCAGCGCTTTTTCCACATGTGCAAATGCCCTGGAATATTTCTTCTGCTTCGCGTCGATGGCGGCCAGATAATAGAAGGACATTTCCTGCTGCTCATTGCTCCAGGTCGCTTTGTAGAACGCATCATAGGCTTCCTCGTCCTTCCCGAGATACCAAAGGGCCAGTCCTTTCAGATAATACGTTTCGCTGTTGTAGGGGTTGGGATTTCTTTCCGTCAGCCGCTCCAGCGCTTTATTGAAATATTTTAAAGCATCCGCAAAGCGCCCCCTTCTCATCAGCAGAAGGCCGTAAGCATTGTTGATGCGGACATCGCCGGGATCGCGCTTTAAGCCTTCCAGATAGTAGGGATCGGGCAGGTAGGTAGCATGCCGGTACTGCTCGATGTGCTGTCCGGTAAAATACAGTTCTTCATTCGTCATGACCGCTTCCGGCTCCTTCGCCGCTTTGGCAGGTTCGGGAAGCTTCGGGATTTCGGGCGCTTCGGGCTGATATTCCACCAGACAGCTTCCGTCCGCATAGACCGCCAGATGCAGTTCCTCTTCCTTTACGCCGCTCACCGCTACGGAAGCTTCATAAATATCGACGGGAGAAATCTTTGCGCTTTCATCCAGAACCTTGCGTCCCGCCGCTGTCAGCACGATATTCGCGTTTTCATATACCCCTGTGGCATAGACGATGACTTTCGCCTTTTCTCCGTCACAGGACAGATGGACCGCCGCCTCTGTGGTGGCATTTTTGACCTGTCCCACCGCCTTGTAGGGCATGAAATACTGCTTGAAGGTCTTTTCCTCAAAAGGCTTTAACCAGGTAAAGTCCGGCTGATTATCCGTATACACCCCGGTCATCAGCTCCACATAGGGGCCGTCCTCATCGGTCAGGTTTCTGTCCCAGGCCTTGCCGAAATCGCCGCAGCCCCAGGTCCACTGCTTCTTGCCAGGGGAAATGTGATGATCCGCCACATGCAGGATGCCTGCGCCCACGCCGTAATCATAGCCGCCCACGAAATCATATTTGGATTTTTCCGCCATGTAGGAGGTGGGCACCGGAATGTTTTTGTAACGGGAAATGTCCACGCCCTCGCTGTAATCCTTTTTATAATAGACACCTGTAGCAATAGGGAAACGGGAAACGTCCCTCTTGCCGTGATCCATTACCGCATGCACATCGGGCGGGAAAATGGACTGCGTATTGTCATTGACCGGAACCGCCGGGTTTGCCCACCATAAAAAGGTCTGGGGAGTGGAGGTCCTGTTGTAGAGCTGCCCGGTGATCTCGATATACGCCCTGCCGGGATAGAGGGTGAATTTCATCAGTCCCTTGGTTCCGTACATCTGGTCAACGTCGTGCAGCAGTACTGATTTGCTGCCGTCCTCATTGTCCGCCAGCACGTAATCCACCGGAAGGAAGGTGGTAGGCCTGTGATGCTGGGGCCAGTTAAATTCGATGCCGCCGGAAATCCAGGGCCCGGTCAGCCCCACCAGCGCGGGCTTGATCACATGATTATAATAGACAAAATCATAGCCGTTGGTCTTGTCATAAGCCCGCTGGATTCTGCCGCCCAGCTCGGGCAGCACCATCACCTTTATGTATTCGTTTTCCAGCCACACCGCTGTGTATTCCTTATCCGTCTTCTCGTTGCTGATCTTTTCCACGGTAGGATAGGGATAAACCTTGCCGCAGCTGCCCTGATAAACGCGCTTATCCAGAAAAATCGGATTTTTCTCAGCCGCCCCGATCTCATAGGTCGGAATGATCACCTTTTCTGCCCAGACTCTTGCCTCATTCATGATCGCTTCTATCTCCTTTTTTTGCTTTATAATTTTGCTTTGATGCTGTAAATATAGCGCATTTTCTTTCAAAAGGCATTATTCTCACTTGCGGAAACGTTTATATTTTTTGCTGTTTTAAACTCAAATCTTCTTCCATTTAAACCCATGCGCCAAAAAGGTATGCGTCTTGGAAGCGAACTTCCATCAGCGCCTGACATAACAAATAATAAAAGCGCAACTATTCAGGATGGGCGGTGTATCCATCATCTCAGGCACTCTTTTTAAGAGTGCGTCGGGAACCATTTCCGACCTCAAAATAGTCACGCTTGTTACTACCCTCAGTGTACAAGGGGACGCGTGTCCCCCCTTGTACACTGAGGGCAACATATTCTTTTTACACTTATAATATACTGCTGATTGTTTTCAGCATCAACACAAAAATCTTTCAGTCTGCCGTCATGCTTCATTCTTTTCGATTTTCAGGGTCTTTTGCAAGCGATTCCGCTTCTTCCAAAGAAAGCCTGAACTTATCCGTCAGTCTCTGTACAATCTCTTCTTCGGTACAGCCCAGTTCCCGGCAGGTTTCAATCAATGCCCGTTTGCCTTCCTTAAAACCTTCTTTCTGACCAAGCCTTCGGCCCTCCTCTAACCCAAGGCTTCTGCCCTCCTCCAGCCCAATCTCATATTCAGCTTCGCGAATTTTCTTCAGTTCTGTTTCCTCATTGTATTCAAATATTGACATTGCGATTACCTCCGACTTCTGCTCTTGCAGAAACTCTGCCAGAATTCCTTCTTTAATGCACTCCTCCACACTGCGGCGTACCGCCTCTTCTAACGGGAACTCCCCGGCATATCTCCTTACCCGTGCCACATAGGCGGAATACTCCCGCAGCGTTTGGCACTTCTCCATAAGCTCCCCATTATAACCCGGATTGATATTTAACATCGTTACTTTCAATTCCAGCTCCGGCTCCGACGTTTCTTTCAGATACGCATCCGAAAGCTTCAGTATCTGTTTTTCCGGCTGTGACCTTGTTCCATTGTAAAAAATAATAAACTTCGGCACAGGCAGACGAATTAACTTTGAGGAATAGACCGGCTTGTCCCGGACATATTTCTCCAACTGGCGCGAAACGTACATCAGATCCCGCAGGGGCAGATTGGGATTCACGCTGGACTGCTGCTCATAGAGGGTCAATACCGAATCCAGCAGAATGGAAACATCATTTTTCATGTTCATATAAATGGCATTTTCCAGCGTATAGACTTCCAGTTCTTCCGGTTCCTTATACCCGGTACCATTTAGTGCATTGTAAAGCTCCAACAGCTTTTCCTTTTGGCGATAGACCATTCGGAACACCGTATCCTTATAGTCCCGCCGTACCTGCAGTTTTTCTTCCATAGGCGGCTCCTTTCGGCAGTTGAGAAGCATAGGCGTTTGCGAAACGCCAGAATCCGCATAAATACGGCATTCTTTTTGTCACAAAATAAAACAACTCCTCACTGATTTATGGTAAAATTGAGATGTCCAGTAACAATTAACCATATCCAC
>Ga0129308_1002727_pt1 | contig 14186 bp, 19 predicted proteins | sample L827metagenome_FD_94440 | JGI IMG/M metagenome (GOLD analysis project Ga0129308, IMG submission 94440) | Ring-tailed lemur group fecal microbial communities from Wisconsin, USA - L827 metagenome | ecosystem: Host-associated > Mammals > Digestive system > Large intestine > Fecal | place: USA...
CAGTTGTGGATACGAGGTTCCTCCAGCATTGTACAGATCTACGATCTGCTGCTTGAATTCCGGAGTGTAAGATTTTTGTTTTTTAGCCATGTTAAACATCTCCTTTGCTCTTTCACTTAATAGTATAGACTGTTCAACTTTTCCTGTCCATACTTATATACTAACACCAGTTTTATGAATGCGAAAGAATTGGATGATGCAGTAGCACAATATGTATTTGTCTGGTACAACCATGTTAGACTGCATTCATATCATAACTGGATGACACCATTTGAGGCACGAAACATGTAGTGAATTTTTCGAACAAAGTGTTACAAAAACGCTTGACCACTACATATGTGAATGAACACATTATCAATCTGCTTTTAGAGGTGCGAGGCAATCTGAGAACAGAGAAACAGGAAATGATTTCTATAGTTGACCGTTTCTTAAATTTATCTCCAGATGAAAGGCTTTTGTTTGTGGTTGGCAGAAGACTCAATATCTTTTTTATGCTGGACGATCTAAAAAGACCAGAGCTACATAGAAAGGCAGAGGAGAGCATGAAGAAAATGATAGACCAAAACTCTAATATGGATTTTACAGCGTTGTGCAATTATGTGAGACAATCTCAAATTTAATGATGAAAAAGATGGGTATAGCCGATAGTGATTATCGGCCATACCCATTTTCTATTTTTGATTTTGACAGCAAGGTGTCTGAACATCTAAACCATCCAGATATCCTTTTCCCCATTGGCATAAAGCGTCCAGTATTGGAATGACGCTCCGACCAAATGCGGTAAGAGAGTAGATTGTTTTAGGTGGTTTCTCTGGTATTACCTCACGGTGAACCATTCCACAATTCTCTAAATCATGGAGTTGGCCAGAGAGCATCTTGGGAGTTGCCTTTGGTATCAGTCGCTGTAGTTCCATGTAATGGAGGGACTGGTCAATAAGGTGCCAGAGGATTAAGGGTTTGTATTTGCCGCTAATCAAAGACAGTGCGGCTTCAACAGGACAGTTAAATTGGGGTTGTTTATAATTCATGTTGCATCTCCTTTTATGCAAGGGTGCTATCTTTTTGGAAAGTATCTATCAAAAAAGTGCATTCTTGCAGGTGATTTGATTTGTGATACAATAAGTTCATGGTTAGTTTGACATACCGAATACATGTTATATAGAAAGGGTTAATATTATGGAATTTATCAATATTGCAAAACAGCGTCAATCAGTACGCAGTTATAAGGAACAGAAGGTGGAGCCAGAAAAACTGGAGCAGATTCTGGAAGCTGCCCATGTAGCTCCAACCGCAGCGAATCTCCAGCCCGTTCACCTGATTGCTGTTCAGAGCGAGGAAGGGTTGGCAAAAATCAGCAAGGCCGCTGGTATCTACAATGCGCCACTGGCAATCATTGTGTGTGCGGATCACAACAAAGCGTGGGTGCGTCCATTTGATCAGAAACAGACGGGTGACATTGACGCCTCCATCCTGACTGACCACATGATGCTGCAGGCTACAGAACTTGGTCTTGGCACTGTGTGGGTATGCTATTTCAAGCCAGATGTCTTGCGTAAAGAATTTGATCTTCCGGATAATCTGGAACCAATCAACATTCTTGTGATCGGTTATTCCGATGATGAGCCAGCAGACACGAACCGTTTTGACACACAGCGTATCCCGATGAGCCAGTTGGTCTCTTACGAAAATCTGTAAATGTATGATTAAGTTGGCGCAGCCCCTGTCAGAGAAGCAGGAGCTGCGCTTTTAACGCTCTGAAATATGTGCGTAGGTTTCTTCCAAAATCCATCGGATATGTTCATCCTGTAAGGAATAAATCACATTTTTACCGACTTTGTGGGAGCAGACTAACCGGACAATCCGCAGCGCACGCAGTTGATGGGAAACTGCAGATTCAGTGGTCTGTATTTCCTTTGCAAGATCACTGACACAGTATTCTTTTTCCATCAGAAGCCATAGTATCCGCATACGGGTATAATCGCCCATTGCTTTGTAAAGTTCAGAGAGTTGCTGTAACTCATCGGAATTTGGAACTATAAAAGTTGAGTATTTTGTTGTATCCATATAATTTCTCCAATCTCTATATAAGCCGTTTGACAGATTAAATCTAAGTAGTTATGATAGTTTTAGGAAGGAGATGATTTTGATGCCACATTATAATCTACCTCACAACCATGGACAGAATATTGAACGGGTATTAGACAAAATGCCTTCTGTGGAAAGCTTTACTAATATAGCATTTCTATTTCAGCAGCTTGATGATCCGACACGTCTGCGAATTTTATGGCTGCTCTGTCACTGTGAAGAATGTGTATGTAACATTGCAGCTGCGGTGGATATGAGCGCACCAGCGGTATCACACCATCTGCGGATATTAAAGAAAAGTGGTATCATATCCAGTCGGAGAGAGGGCAAGGAAGTTTATTATTCCCTCTCTGATACGCCACAGGCAAAGTTGCTGCACCGTTCTATCGACGCTTTGTTTGAAATATCCTGTCCAACGAAACAAGAAAGAAAAGCACCGCTTTCGTATTAAGAAGGGCGGCGCTTTTCTGCTTTTTCAAGTCTTTTAGACCTGGGATGATACATCGAGCCGTTTTACCCACATGGCACGGATCGCATTCAGGATGGCGATAACGGAAACGCCTACATCAGCAAATACTGCTGCCCACATATTGGCATATCCTAAAGCACCAAGAATGAGTACCAGAAATTTTATACCCAGGGCAAATACAATATTCTGGTTTGCGATGTGGATGGTTTTTTTGGCAATTCTCATGACGGTGGTGATTTTGGATGGCTCGTCTGTCATTAGTACCACATCGGCAGCTTCGATAGCAGCATCGGAACCAAGACCACCCATAGCAATACCTACATCAGCACGCGCCAGCACAGGGGCGTCGTTGATACCATCACCAACAAAGACCAGCGTACCTTTTTCACTTTTTTGCTTTAAGAGATCTTCCACACGTTCAACCTTATCAGCTGGAAGCAGTTCCGTGTATGCCTGATCCAGTCCGAGACGGTCTGCCACCTTTTTACCAACGGCATCTGCGTCACCTGTCAGCATGACAGTTTTTCGGATGCCTGCGGATTTCAAGGAACGGATCGCTGCCGGAGCATCTGTTTTGATATCATCCTCTATTACAATACATCCGGCATATTTTCCGTTGCAAGCCACATAAACGACTGTTCCGACGGAAGGGCAGGCGGTGTACTTGATGTGTTCTCTTACCATTAATTTTGCATTTCCAGCCAGGACTGCCTTTCCGTCGATGAGAGCATGCACACCGTGGCCGGCAATTTCCTGAACATCGGTAATGCGGGTGGTGTCAATCTTCTTGCCATAGGCATTTTTGATGGATAAGGAAATCGGATGGTTGGAGTAATCTTCTGCATATGCGGCTAACTCCAGAAGCTGATGCTCTTTCATGCCATTGGAATGGATTTCACTGACGACAAAGGAACCTTTCGTCAGTGTACCTGTTTTATCAAAGACTACCATTTCAGTATGAGCGAGAGCTTCCAGATAATTGCTGCCTTTGACCAGAACACCGATTTTGGATGCACCGCCAATACCACCGAAGAAACTAAGCGGAATGGAGATTACAAGCGCACAAGGGCAGGAGATGACTAGGAAAGTCAAAGCTCTGTAAATCCAAATGCTAAATGCCTGGCCTGTAATAATCGGTGGCAGAATTGCAAGGACCAGGGCAGCGAATACTACGGCAGGTGTGTAGTAGCGGGCAAATCGTGTGATAAAGTTTTCAATTCGTCCTTTTTTATCACTGGCGTTTTCAACCAGATCAAGGATTTTCGCTACGGTGGATTCCCCAAATTCTTTTGTGGTTCGGATAGTTAATATTCCAGTTTGGTTAATACAGCCGCTGATCACTTCCATTCCCGGTTCTACCTCACGGGGCATGGATTCCCCAGTTAGGGCAGAGGTGTCTAAAGCAGAAGAACCTTTAATGATTATGCCGTCCAGAGGGATACGCTCTCCAGGTTTTACTATAATAGTGGAACCAATCTGAACTTCGTCCGGATCAACCTGAATCAGCTTTCCATCCTGTTCAATGTTGGCATAATCTGGGCGGATATCCATCAGGCTTGTGATAGATCGGCGGGACTTGGAAACCGCATAAGACTGGAACCATTCACCTACTTGGTAGAACAGCATAACCGCAACACCTTCAGAATGTTCGCCTAAAATCAGTGCGCCGATGGTGGCAATCGTCATCAGGAAGTTTTCATCAAATACCTGTCCATGCAGAATGTTCGTGACTGCTTTCCATACAATATCCCATCCAATTACTATATAACAGGAAAGAAATACTCCCATTTCTATAGAGTCAGGAAGATGCAAAAGACTTCCTGCAAAGAACAGCACTGCTGCCACGATAATACGTGTAAGCAGATGCTTTTGTTTTCGTGTCATAATTTCAATACTCCTTTCATCGGGTTACCGCATGACAGCAGGAGATGCCCTTGCGGTATTTCATGGCAGGGAAAGAAATAACCGCTTTTTCCCCGCATCTTAATGTAAAAACACCGGCTACCAGGAAAACGGCAGCCGGTGTCCAGCTTTTTCTCACACCTTAACAGTTACATCTGGCTCGATCTTCTTAATCAATGCCTTCGCTTCGGTCAGGATGGCATCGAACTTATCATCAGGTGCATCCAGAACCATCTTCTGATTCATAAAATTAACGGATACGTCGGTAACACCGTCAATCTTTTTTACAGCATTCTGGATCTTTGCGGCGCAGTGTCCGCAGTCAAGGTCGATTAATTTGATTGTTTTCTTCATAGGATGTTATCCCCTTTCTATCATTATTTGGTTGGTTTGACATGGCTGAACAATTAAAAGATTGTTTAATCGTTCATGCCGTCAGTATATTCATGAAGCCCTTTAAAGTCAACGGGTTTGGGAGCAATCCTGCTCTTTGGATTGGAAAACCTGCCGATTGGATTTCTTCAAAAAAGGAATTGCTTTTTGGATAAAAAATGCTTCTTTATGGAGCGTACAAAACAGTCCTGATTTTATATACTTTAATTGGTTAGACGTGGCTAATGAATAAGGAGGTAGAAGTGATGAAACAGTCACTTGATACAAGAACAAAATTACTTACGAAGAACCCATTTGCCCTGATGATAGAACTCAGCATTCCTGCAGTTCTCGGCATGGTAGTTGTTGGACTTTATAACATGATGGATTCCATCTTTGTCGGTCAGATGGTAGGAGCCGCCCAGATGGGAGCCGTATCAGTATCTTATCCATTCACACTGATCAATGCGGGTTCCGCCGCTATGCTCGGTGTAGGTTCTGCTTCCGTATTATCCCGTGCGATAGGGAAAAAGGATGAGGGAACCATTAAAAAGATTATGGGGAACCTGGTCGCAATGGTTCTTCTGCTGTCCGTTATTTACACCGTTACTGGCATGGTATTTACAAGGCAGGTACTGACTCTGGCAGGAGCCAGTGACAATATTTTAAATTATGCCGAAAAGTATCTTCGCATCGTATTTGCTGGATCACTATTCGTAAACTTCTTCCAGAGTGCTAACATGGTCATTCGTGGGGAAGGGCAGCTTAAAAAGGCAATGACGATTATTGCCAGCGGAGCTATTCTGAATATTATTCTTGATCCGATTTTTATTACGATTTTAAAACCTTATGGCATGGGGATAGAAGCAGCCGCTTATGCAACGATTTTTTCCCAGTTTATCCAAGCAGCCGTTACCTTGTGGTATTTCAAAAAGAAAAGTCCGAATGTGAAAATCGGACGTATTCGTATTGATGGGACATTGCTTCCACAGGTTCTTTCTGTTGGTGTTTCCGCGCTGCTGATGCAGGTACTGACTCTGGTACAGCAGACAGTGATTTACCGTGTGGCATCAAATTACGGCGGTGAGACTTCCCAGATCCTTCTTGGTGCTGCTCTTAGGTTCTGGAATTTCTCGTTTGTTCCTTTGTGGGGCATCAGCCAGGGCTTCCAGCCTGCGGCGGGTACGAACTATGGGGCAAAGGATTATGACAGAGTAAAGAAACTGACAAAAGTATTTGTGATCGCTGCAACGGTATTATCCCTAATATTTTACATTCCAGTTGAATTGTTCCCAGATAAGGTACTCTCCATGTTTATCACAACGCCGGGGGTAGCTGCGTCGGGAGCAGCCAATTTCCGCATCATGTTCAGTACCTACATTCTGCAGGGAAGCTTCCTGATTGCTGTGACGCTGTTCCAGTCTTTGGGGAAGGCGAATAAGGCAACTTGGCTGGTATTGTTCAGGCAGATTATTTTATTCATTCCTCTCTGTGTCATTTTGCCGATGATTGGCGGCATGGGTATTCGCGGTGTATGGCTGGCAATTGCCCTTACCGATGCAATCCTTGTAGTGATTACCGTTTCCATGATGCTTTCCGAGTTTCGGAAGATGCCGGCTACTTCAAATATGAAGCGGTAAGGAGGGACATCTATGTATCTTTGCGATGGAAAATGGTCTTTATCGTATTGGAATTTTAATGTGAGGTAGAAGAGATGAAATCTGGAAAATGGATTTATTTAACAACCTTTCTTGTAGTGATCGGCATGATAGGAAAAAAATTGTTTAAGAAAAACGAAAGGAATGCAGACCGATGATTAAGTGGCCCGTACGAGAATAAACATGGGTATGTATCATTGATTCAGTAAAAAATACAGCTTTTTCTATAGCTGTGAACACAGTGTTGGATTATTTAGAGAAAGATGGTCTATAAACGGATACGGCGTTTAGAAATATAAAACCCATCTTCAATATGGATTTTCAGAATGATGCGGAATATGTGGGCGGCTGTATTGCTGGCGGACGGCATTATCTGCATATCAATGCAGCTGGTGATGTGGAGCCATGTGTGTTCATCTATTATTCCAATGTGAATATCCATGAGTGTAGCCTGTTGGATGCTCTAAAAAGTCCGATTTTCATGGCATACCATGACGGCCAGCCATTCAGCAAGAATATGCTGTGTCCATGCCCGATGCTGGAAAATCCGGAGATTATAGGCAGAACACTGGAAATTGATGGCGGTTGTATTATGGGATGCCAGTGGGAAAGGAGCATAAAATGATTGTGACTGGAATTATCATCTTAGGAGTTGCTGCCTATGCGGTGTGGACTGTTTGGAAAATCCACAGGGATCGTAAGAATGGCTCCTGCTGTGGCGGAGGATACTCCAGATGCGTTGGAAAAGAATATTGCAATAAGTAAAATTCATAAGAAGTCGGTGTTTTAAATAGGACATCGACTTTTTTTCTCTGTTTGCACTATCGGAAGGGTTATAATATAATGCTAAATGGATTGTAAATCCTGCTGATTGGAGCGGTGCGAAATGAGAAAAAAATATATAATAAGAGATGCCAGAGAGATTCTGGTAGAACAAATAAAGAATAGTGGCATAGTAGAAAGGGAGGCTATGAACGAAAAAACTATTATAAACACAAAAGGGTTATCTGCGGTTATTCCAAAAGATAATGATGGGTATTGTACTGTTTATAAGATGGACTGTACGGATGGTTTGGGTCTTATGACTGTCTATCAGGTTTATCCGGGCATACAGCTTATTTATAATGATTTTGAGGCAACAAGCTGTGACTGGAAGGGAAATCTGGATAAGAATATATTGGAGATCAATCATTGCCGAGAAGGACGGGAAGGGAGCACACTTTTGAGCGGTTCCTGTCTGTATCTTGGTGAAGGGGATCTTTCTATTCATACAATGGATAATTGCTCCCCGCAGATGAGTTTCCCTTTAAAACATTATCGTGGGATCTCTGTGGTAATTAACCTGAAAATTGTGTCAGAAAATCCGCCGGAGATACTTTCTGAGAGCGGTATTGACATTTTAGAGTTTAAGGAAAAATTCTGCGCGGGTGGAAATTGTTTTGTTATGCGGGCGAAAGACGAGATTGAGCATATTTTCTCGGAACTTTATTCTGTACCAGACTGCCTGCAGAAACCATATTTTAAAATAAAGGTCCAGGAACTTTTCTTATTCCTGTGTATGGTAGACGTATCGAAAGAAAAGCAACGGGAGCGGTATACCTCCCCGCAGGTGGAGGTTGTGAGGGAGATTCATAAGAAGCTAATTTCTAATTTGCAGGTGCGTCCTACGATTGAGGAGCTTTCGAAAGAGTATCTCATCAACACAACAACATTAAAGGATACGTTTAAGGGAATTTACGGACAACCGATTGGTGCGTATATGAAAGAGTATCGGATTAAGCAGGCTGCTGTTTTACTTCGGCAAACGCAGGCCACCATAGCAGAAATCGCTAGTCAGGTTGGGTATGAAAACCAAAGTAAGTTTGCCACTGCTTTTCGAGATATTTTGAAAATGGCACCGGCCGAATATAGAAAGCAGAACAGCAGTGAAGTATCTGTTTGAAAAGTGAACCGCAAATTTAGGTCATAAGGTGCTTTGTATCGAGAGCAGGATACAAAATGGTATGAGGATATGGGAATATAGAGATGCCCTGAGGTAAAAAGGGAGCAGGAGAAAGGCGCATATGAGAGGGCAATGGTAGAAAAGTATGAAAAAGCTGATTAAATTTCTGGATGAAATCAGCATTGATAATCAGGAAGCTATGTGCGAGGTACTGCCGTTATTTTCAGAAACGTCTCTTGATTTTGTGGATTCCATTATGAAAAACTTGACAAACATACTGTCAGTATGATATTCTAAAAAACATACTAATAGTATGTTTTGGGAGGTGAAAACACAGTGGCAAGAAATAAGCATCCAGAAGAAACGGTTAATCTAATATTGGATATTGCTTTTCGCTTGTTTATGGAAAAGGGATATGAGCATACCTCGATTCAAGACATCATTAATAATTTAGGCGGTCTTAGTAAAGGCGCTATTTATCATCATTTTAAGTCAAAGGAAGATATTTTAATTGCTGTTACCGACAGAATGACGGCTGAATCTAATCAGATGCTTGCAGTTATTCGTGACCGCTCTGACCTTAGCGGCAAAGAAAAGCTGAAAACAATTTTTAGAGAATCAATCAGCCGGCCTGTACAGAACGATATTTTTACAGTGGCTCCAGATTTTCATAATAATCCGAAACTTCTTTTTAGCCTTTTACACGATACCATAAATAACGCAGCTCCAAACTATATTTTGCCGATTGTTAAGCAGGGGATTTCAGATGGTTCTATTGAAACGGATTATCCAGAGCAATTGGCAGAACTGATTTTACTTGTGGCAAATGTCTGGATGAATCCTATGATATTTGACGACTCTGAGGAAGAATCCTACTGTAAGTTTATGGTATTTAGTCAGATGTTGCAAGGCTTTGGAATGGATATTATTGATGGAGAAATGTTAGAAAGATTGCAGGAGTTGGCAGCTATTTATCAAAAGAATAAATAAAATTCTGCCCTGTTAAATGGGCAGATATATTTTTAGTTAAATACATACCAACGTGCGGTATGTAAAAGAAATATTATTTGGGCAATGTTAGCGGTGAGTACGATTTTCGTTGTAATTGTTAATTTTATATATCATATTCTGGCAAACAAAATAAAAAAATGGAGGTTTAAAAGATGAATAAAAAACTATTTTCAAAAGATTTTACATTAGTTGTCATTGGACAGATTATTTCTCTGTTTGGTAATGCTACAATAAGATTTGCGTTACCGCTGTACCTATTAAATTTGACAGGCTCATCAGCACTTTATGGAACTGTTACGGCGTCTGCCTTTATTCCTGCTATTCTGCTGTCGCCCATAGGAGGTATCGTTGCAGACAGGATAAATAAAAGAAATATTATGGTAATACTGGATTTCCTTACTGCAGCTATTATCTTAGCATTTTCCCTGCTCATGAACGGGGGTAATCTCATCCTCTTGCTGACTGTAACGTTGATGCTTCTATATGGAATTGCGGGAGCGTATCAGCCATCCGTGCAGGCAAGTATACCTGCGTTGGTCAGTCAGGATAACTTTATGGCAGCAAATTCTATTATCAATATAATAAACTCTTTTGCATCCTTGATTGGTCCAATGCTTGGAGGTATTTTATATAGTGTATATGGATTAGAACCTGTATTATGGGTTTGTATGGTATGTTTTATTATGTCAGCAGTTATGGAAATTTTCATTAAAATACCATTCCAGAAACAGGTTTTAGATGGTGGAATATTAAAGACAGTCAAGACGGACTTTGCAGAAAGCATTCGCTTTATTAGAAAGGAGAAACCTGTTGTCGGAAAAGTGCTTCTTGTAATTTGTGGAATTAATTTGTTTCTATCTGCAATGATTATTGTTGCATTACCATATTTGGTAACGGAAGTATTGAATTTAGAAGCGGAACAGGCAAACAGACTTTATGGATTTGCAGAGGGGGCACTGGCAGCAGGAGGATTAGTAGGCGGCATAGGTGCAGGTGTTTTTGCAGACAAACTGGCAATTCAGAAATCGGGTAATCTGATAATAGCATGTGCTGTATCTGTGTTTCCTGTCGGCGCTGCATTGATATTGTTTTCATCTGGAATGGTAAACTATATCGTTATAACAGTATGCTGTTTTGTCATTATGGTATTTTCAACAATCTTTACAGTACAGATGATGTCTTTTATTCAAGCACAAACTCCACAAAATTTAATTGGAAAGGTTATTGCTGTCATCCTCACCGTTTCCATGTGTGCACAGCCGTTAGGCAACGCATTATATGGTGTATTATTTGAGATTTGTAAGGGATTAGAATTTGCAGTAGTACTCTTTTCAGGTATTATTTCTTTGATGATTGCTATTAGTACAAGAAATATATTTAAGAAACTATCTTCAGAAGTGAAATAATTACGGGAATAGATATAATGAAAAAAGTAGGATGGATACGTTGTCTTGTCTGGAGTAACAAGACCTATGACGGGATTAGAGAAGATGCAGTTCTGAAAATTATCCGCTGCATTGTCCGAAATGATTGACGTAAACGAATAAATCAAACATATTTTTAGGAGATAATTATTTATGGCATTTTTCAATTCTGCTGTTGGTGTTTTGCAGATTCTCGTTGTGGCGCTGGGTGCTTGTCTTGGTATCTGGGGTGTTATCAATCTTTTGGAAGGTTACGACCAGGATAATCTGGTTTCCAATGCTCATGTGTCATAAAGTGACACATATGAATTTGATAGGAAGTCCTCTGCTATTGCGTAAAAATAAAAGGGGGAATAGATAGAAAACCGTCTGTAAACATGATATACTTAACCTAAGTAACAGAGCGATAAATCGGAATTTGAGGAGAGAGGACGATGAATTCAGCGGAGAGAGTAAAGTATTTCTATGAAACTATTATATCTGAAAACCAGATTGAAAAAGTACCAGAGTTTGTATCGCCAAAATGCTGTGTAAAAATGGGAGAAAGACTGATTCCAGTTGGTGTTGAAGGTATGAAAGAGCATATAAAAGCAACAAAGCAGACATATCCCGATTATAGAATGAAGATTATTAAGCAGTTTTGCGACGGAAATTATATCATCTCTGAATTTGTAATGGAAGGTACACATAAAGGTGAATGGATGGGAATAAAGCCAACCAATAAGCGACTAGTGTTTACTGGCGTTGACATTGATAAGGTAATTGATGGGATGATTGTGGAGCATGGAGGCGCTGTAAATACATTTGAAACTTTGTTTGAAGCAGGTATGATAGGAGCAATATCATTTTGAAACGTGAGAATAGGGATTGGTATGTCTGATTATAAAATGAAATTCAATTGTTCTTACTGGCAAAAGGAAAGAATTGAATAGACAGGTTTGTCTAATTGCAAAACACGCCATTTTCTCGCTTTGTGTCGTGTTTTGAGCAGATATTTTTTGCTATCCTGTGAATGAAAGGAGGAAATGCAATGGATCAGAAAAAAATTGGAAGATTCCTAAAGGAGCTTCGCAATGAAAAAGGTCTTACGCCGGAACAGTTCGCAGAAAAACTGAATGTATCCAGCAGAACTGTTTCTCGTTGGGAGACTGGAAGCAATATGCCAGATATTAGTCTTCTGGTTGAAATTGCAGAATTCTATGATACAAACATATCTGAAATCATCAATGGAGAAAGGAAAAGCGAGAAAATGAATGAAGAAGTAAAAGAAGTGGCTGAGACTATGTCCAACTATGCAGGAGCAGAAAAGGAGAACATAGTCAAAAATATCCGAGGCTTAAGCTTTATTGGTTTGGCTGCGTTTGTGGTTTATTTTTTGTTGGATGTCACTGGAGTTTTTCAAAAAAATGTTCTGCTCGAATATTTATATGTTTATAGCGAAAGCCTAATTTACGTTACAGTGCTGTTGATTCCGCTGTATACGATAGGTTTATTAAATAAAATTCAATGTAAGAGTAAGAACTCAAAATATGGCAACCTTCCAAGGATTGTGAGACTAATGATCTCTATAGTTGTAGGTATGGCGGTTGCTGCGGCACTTAAATTAGTTCTATCAGGAATATTTAGCTGAGTAAATATAAACCGCTTATTCTCTGGCATTTGAGGGAATATCCATTGCATTATATGCAATTGCAACGTCTGATTCCAAGGGCAACTCCTAAAATGTTATCACAACAGTTACATAGCTTAGAAAATTGTGGAATGATTTACAGAGAGGTTATTCCTGAAAAACCACCTAAGACATTATATTCTTTGACATCATTTGGACGTAGTATTATTCCTGTAATAGATGCTATGTGTAATTGGGGAACGGAGTATATGGATAGTCAGAAAATGCAGTCTTCTTGTCGCTTATCTGACAAATAATGAAACGTATTATTTTTTTCATTGCGGTATTTGATGAGATATTTAAAAGAGATATTTTGTTAATAATGTAGAAAATTATTTGGTGAAAGGCATCTCCAAACTCATGGAAGAACTGCTGGGGAGCTAAGGGATAGGAGTTGCAGCCACCCCAGCAGCAAAGCCAATTAATACAAAATAAGCATAATAACTATAATCAGATTGCTATATTTTCTCTTGAAGCAGCAATACAATTAGGATCTCGATGAGACATATCCAAGAAGTCCCGACAATTTTTCCGCTGCAGAAAGAAGAATCTTAGAAAGAGACTGTTCTTCTTCTGGTGACATGGAATTTCCGCTTAAGCTGATAGCTCCAATTGGGATATTGGAGGCTCCCATAATAATCGTTCCGATGCAAAAGAGGTTATACTCACTTTCTTCCATATCAAGAGCATAGTGCCGCTGTCTTATTATACTGATATCTTTTAATAAATCTTGTACATCCACATAAGTATTGGATGTAAGTGGTAAAATATCGAAGTTTTTCCATTTTTCAAGAATTTCTCCGTTGGAATGAACAGAGAGGAGCGCTTTTCCTGCACTGGTACAGTAAAGAGGAGAACGCCGTCCCACATTAGTATAAACGGAGAAAGAAGAGACAGATTGTCCGATACTTTGAAGACATAAAAGTTGGTTGGAGTCTTCTACGGAAAACTGGGCAATCCGACCAGTCTCTTTGTGGAGGTCTGACAAGGTTGAATTAATGAGAGAAAGCTTATCTAAGTTTTGGATAGAGCTCATGCCAATCTCATAAGGTTTTAAGGTCAAAGAGTAAATTCCAGTCTCTTCATTTTGAGAAAGGTATCCGTTTTGTACTAATGTATAGGCAATGCGAAGCAGAGAAGCCTTATTAATCTTTAAAACTTTATAAAGATCATTTAATCCCATACTGCCTTTTGCGGATATGGTTTCTAATATTAGTAATGCACGGTCCACAGCTTGAATTGTTTCCATTTTCTTTTTGTTTTGTTCCATAATTTAACTCCTATAGTATCACAAAATTTATTGATAAAATTATTTTACTTATTGTAACAAAAAAACAAATAAAAATCAATAAATATTGAAATGTTTTGTTAAATATTGAAATCAAGTTTCTTTTTTGCAATACGCAGTGGAGCAGCTACTTCCAATACGTATGCTCTGCTTTCAACAATTAAGCTGACATGCAAGTTTGACAGAGGCTTTCATAGTAAGCCGACATGCCCGCTGGCGCGGGCACCACCAGACATGAAAGTCCCGATTGCTCCGTGCTTTGCACAGCAGTGAGCACTAAAATTCAACATCGCTCTACGAGCTTGTTTCATTAAGTGCTCTTTGCATACATGAAACCAACTGTTCATCCTTCGCTATCAGCTTGGA
>Ga0129308_1002728_pt1 | contig 14184 bp, 9 predicted proteins | sample L827metagenome_FD_94440 | JGI IMG/M metagenome (GOLD analysis project Ga0129308, IMG submission 94440) | Ring-tailed lemur group fecal microbial communities from Wisconsin, USA - L827 metagenome | ecosystem: Host-associated > Mammals > Digestive system > Large intestine > Fecal | place: USA...
CAAGATGACCGGTGCTGGTATGATGGATTGCAAGAATGCTTTGACTGAAGCTGAAGGCGATTTCGACAAGGCAATGGAAATTATCCGTAAGAAGGGACAAGCTGTTGCAGCTAAGCGTTCAGACCGCGAGGCTTCTGAAGGCTGTGTGCTGGCTAAGACTACGGGTGACTTTGCCGTTATCATCGCTCTGAAGTGCGAAACTGACTTCGTGGCTCAGAATGCTGATTTCGTGAAACTGACTCAGGATATTCTGGAGCTTGCCGTAGCTAACAAGTGCAAGACCCTGGACGAAGTAAAAGCTCTGCCGATGGGCAACGGTACTGTACAGGATGCTGTAACAGACCGTAGCGGTATTACTGGCGAGAAGATGGAGTTGGATGGTTACATGACTGTAGAAGGCGCAAGCACTGTAGTTTATAACCACATGAACAGGAACGGCCTCTGCACTATCGTTGCTTTCAACAAGGCTGTTGAAGAAGGACTGGCTAAGCAGGTTGCCATGCAGATTGCTGCCATGAACCCGATTGCAGTAGACGAAGACGGCGTATCCGAAGAAATCAAGCAGAAGGAAATAGATGTTGCTATTGAAAAGACAAAAGCTGAACAAGTACAGAAGGCTGTTGAGGCTGCTTTGAAGAAGGCAGGCATCAACCCGGCTCACGTGGACAGCGAAGACCACATGGAAAGCAACATGACCAAAGGCTGGATTACTGCTGAAGATGTAGCAAAGGCAAAGGAAATCATTGCTACTGTTTCTGCAGAGAAAGCTGCAAATCTGCCCGAGCAGATGATTCAGAATATTGCTAAGGGTCGTCTTGGCAAGTTCTTGAAGGAAGTTTGCTTGTTGAACCAGGAAGACATCATGGACGGCAAGAAGACAGTTAGAGAAGTATTGAAGGAAGCTGATCCTGAATTGAAGGTTGTTGACTTCAAACGCTTTACTTTGCGTGCTGAATAATCTGTTATCCGTCAGGATAATCCAAAATATAGCCACATAGGATGATTTTAATATTATCTTGTGTGGCTTTTTTTGTGTTATTTACTTTAGATAAGACTTATTGTTGAATTGACTTTCTTTGTTTTTCGTCTAAGAAACTTCTACTTTTTATTTGCTTCTATTTCCATATTTTATATATTTGCCTACGTAATCCTATAAAAAAAGGCAAATGTACGCATATATTAAATACTTTTTAATTTTGTTTTCTTTTCTATTCATCCCTGTAGGTATGGGGTATGGGCAACAACCGACGCGGGAAAGATTGTTGAAATTATTTTATAAAGCGCATACGGCCCAAAAAGGAAATGACCAGCAAGCGGCTATTGCCACTTATAAGGAGATACTGAAGCTCTCTCCGGGATTACCGGATCCTTATCTGCAATTAGGAAATCTTTATGCTATTATGGTGGAAGATGCGGATGCATTGAAGAAGGCATGTATCTGCTATTCTACCTATTTGGACTTGAAGCCGGAAACGGCAAATGCTTCTGCCTTGAAGGATAAGATGGGGGAACTGACTCGGAAAGTTGCTGAATTGGAAAAGGAACATGCTACGGTAGAGGTGCAGCAAGAAGTAAAGCCCGTCCCTATACTGGCAGACAGTGTGGCCGTTGCGGTACGGCTGAAAGAGGAAAAAAATGATTCGGTGCTGCAAGTGGCGGTTGATACTGTACCGTTTGTGCCGTTGGTGTCTCCTGCTTTATCTGTTTCTCCCGTGGATGAAGGTATGTTGGGGCGTTGGGCATCGGCTGAGATGGGCGATGACGGGCGCGAAATGTGGATTATGGATGTGATGAAACGGCAGGGCAATGAAATGTGGATGCGTTTCAATGCCCACTCTTATGCAAAAAATAATCCTTTGTTGGCAGCCATGCACGACTGGGAGGCGCGTGGCTTGATGGATGGGGACACATTGGTCTTTACATTTAAGATAGAGAAGAAAAAAGAGAAAAAGGAGAAGAAACGTGGACTATTGAGTGAGTTTGGAACGGTAGTAAGTGAAATGTTCGATGTGAATTGGAAGAATCTGACCGGGAAAAGTGAGGCTGCGGTAACCGATACGGTAGCAAAAGTTTTGCCCGGAGACGATAACCTGCCCGTTGACAGTATTCCCGATTCGTTGCGAGTTTTGCGTGAACCGTTGATATTGCATATCTATGAGTTCCGTTTAAAGCGCATGGGTAGCATGTTGTGCGGAACCTTGCGAAATAAAGTGGTGGAAAAAACTTTCCATGAGAAGGTATTGGCTGATGAGAAGAAGGTTTGTGAATTTTTCTCGGCTCCTACCGAATATACAGGTTTTAGCTATACCCCGGTTTCGGATGAACTGAAAGCTTCGCGAAAGGAGTTTCGTGAGTTGTTGAACTTGAAAATTCAGGAATCTGCGGGAAATACTTCTGCCTTGAACGATTTGGGTTGTATGTATGCTGCCGGAATAGGTACCCGCCGGAATATGAAGATGGCGGTTGCCTATCTGATGGAAGCATCCATGAAAAACAATCTTTTTGGGATGTTGAACATGGCTCAACTCTATAGAGAGGGCCTGGGAGTGGACAAGGATGTGGAGAAAGCACGTGAGCTTTATCATCGTGCCTACGATGCCGGTTATACGGATGCAATGGTTTTGTGCGGAGACACCTATCTGGAGGGAACTGCTGACACAGAGCCCGATTATAAGAATGCATTGGTTTGCTACCAGAAGGCGGTGTTCAGGCGTTGCCCATACGCTTCTTACCGTTTGGGCTGGCTGTATCATGAGGGCTTGGGGGTGGAACCGGATTCGGCTAAGGCATGGAACTATTATCAACAGGCCTTTGCCATGCAATATCCGGACGCAATGGCCGATGTGGGAGTTTTCTACCGGGATGGCATTATGGTGGCGAAGGACTATGCCAAGGCTTTGGAATGCTTGAACAAAGCGATAGCCAAAGGCAATGCCCGCGCCATGTATGAACTGTCTCAAATGTATCTGCGAGGGCAAGGCGTGGAACCCGATTTCAAACTTTCCAAAGAGTGGCTTTATAAATCCATGGAGGCCGACGACCGTATAATAGAAGGCTTCAATACTGTCAAGTCAAAAATAAACGCAGTGCTTCATTCTAAGCAATAAAACAGAAGATGCATAGAATATTAATCATATTGTTTACGTTTTGTTTCCTCTTCTCTTTGCGCCTGTGTGGTGCTTGTCCGGAAGAGCAGGTGGAGTTTGCCAACCGCAAGTTGAAACAATTGGCGGGACAACTGCCTATATCTGTTTTTCCGGAAAAGGATACCATTATGGAAGTCCCCCAAGTTGTGAAAGGGAAATCTCTGGTCTTTGAGTTGAATGACAAGAAGGTGGTTTGCCACATTGGAGTTTCCTTGTTCAGCAATGAAACCAAGCAGATGCTGGATAAAGGCATTTGTAATTTCCTGGAACGTTACTTCCTGGAATTGCTGTTGCAGAAAGACCAAGTAGGAGTGAAGCGCAAGCTGGAAGAATATCATGTGTCTTTACTGGTAAATGGAAAGGATTTCACCAAGGGGCGTTTCCGTTCTGTGGCAGAGGTGTTGCAACTAATGTGTATGCCGGTGAATTTTGCATTGCGCCGCATGGACAAGCAGGCAGAGGCCGTCTGGATATTTAATGATTATCATTTGTGTATGCAGTTCCCTTTGTATCGCGAATTGATTGACGGAACCGACAAGAAAGAATCCGACGAGGAACTGTATAACCTGTTGCAGGTGGCTGTGCTCAGTCCGGTGGACTTGATGGATGAACAAGTGGCCCGTGAGAATCTGCAGCCGGAAACGGGCGATGTCTATATCCGCAAGGGGGAGACCTTTTTGATTAAGCCCATGTCATCCGACCGGTATTATGTGGAAGAGGGCGGCAGCTTTGTGCCGTTGTTCCGGAAACAGTATCCGGAATACTCCATGAACAACCTTTTCTTGACTTATAGAAACGGGGATGGTAAGACTCTACAGATAACTCATCGCAAGTATGGGCATTTCACGCCGGAAATCTCGATTCCTCTGCCCAACTTCCTGGCTTGTTTCAAAGATGATTTCTTGACTGCATGTCACACGGGTTATAACAAGAATGGAGAATTGGAAACGATGGTTGTGTTCAATCATAAGACATTGAACTATATTCATCTCTTGCGGGTGCATACCACGAAGGAGCGGTTGTTCTCAAGCCATCCGGTATTAAAGGCCGACTTCTATTCGAATATACCACAACATTATATAAACAGTTTATTGAAATGATGAGAACGAAACTTTTGTTGTTTTCCCTGTTGTTTCCATTGCTGGCCTATGCACAGCTGGAAGAAACGCAAGTCGTGATAACGGATGGCGTGAACAACGCGTTGCTGAAAGGAACCATTGAGAAGAATATTTCTCATTTCCTGATAGCGTGTAATGAAGCCGTGATGAATGGTGACAAACCGAAAACGAAGGCATTGACCGATGATGCCCGTAAGGCATTGAATGCAATGTGGAAGATGAGTCCGATGTCTTGCCCCGTGTCGAAGATTGAAGAAATCTGCCTTGAAACTCCCGACGGATATCAAGTGCGTAACATTCCGGTGTCCATGATGGCGGCCGAAGACAGCATAAGGAGCCAGGAACTGGTATTCAGCCTGACGCGGAATGGGGAGATTGACAACATCTCCATTGCCATTGAAGCCAATAAGTATAAGGAGATTATGGCCGAGCATGAGTCTGTGGAAGATTTGTTCCGCAGGCAGGTCATCGTGGATTTTGTGGAAAACTACCGTACGTCCTACAACCGGAAAGATTTGAAATACATCGAATCAGTCTTTAGTGACAATGCTTTGATTATTACCGGTAAGGTGGTTCGCGAGAAGCCGAAGTCTGACTTTGCGATGCGTTCTCTCAGTCCGGAAAAGATTGTCTATCAGAAGAAGACGAAGGGCGAATACATTGCCAGCCTCAAAAAGGTGTTTGCTTCAAACAGTTACCTTAATGTTGTGTTCGATGAGGTAGAGGTGATTCAGCATCCTAAGTTGACCGACATCTACGGGGTCACACTGAAGCAGGAATGGAATTCAAGCCGTTATCGTGATGTGGGTTTTGTCTTTCTGATGATTGACTTCCAGGACGAGCTTCATCCGCTGATTCAGGTACGTACCTGGCAACCGGAGAAGTTGAATAACAAGGTGCTGGCGCGGGATGAAGTGTTTAATTTGGGCGATTTTGACATTGTCCGTTCATTGGTAAACGATTAAATAAAGAGAATATGAGAAAGAGAATGTTTTTTCTGACCGCTTTGCTATTAATGGCAACGGCGGCGGCTTTTGCCCAGCGCAGTCTGGAAATAAAGGATGTCGGTGCAGGCATGAATGTGTTTTCCGGTAAAGATACGGAAGCGGGTATTGTGATTTCGTGCCCGGGCAATATTGAACTCTCCTTTGAGTCATCGCATGACAAGGTGGTGGATGTTTACAACAAGGAAGTGAAGGGAGAGGAGATATACTATTACTTGCGCTTCAATACCGGCAAGAAATACCGGGGACGTAAACTCACAATCCGTACCAAGGACTATGCTCCGCTGACCATTACGGCAGAATTGGAGCCGAAGGAGCTGAAGCAATACCAGCTGTTGGACCCTGATGTGGAGTTCGTATATGGATGTTACTACGAGTATCGCAAACGTGGAACGGACTTTTTCCAGAAGGGTATGTATAGCGAGGCAAAAGAGCAATACAGCATTGCTAAGGAGTGTTCCGATTGTCCGGCAGATGCCAATCTGGACGAACTGATAGCGAACATAGATTCCATCTCGCTGTTCCAGAAGCAGGCCGAGGATGCCGCTGCCGTACTCGACTATCGTTCCGCATTCGATTTGTACAGCAAGATTCTTGTCTTGAACCCTTCGGACATCAATGCCTCCAACAAGCGTATGGAGTGTGAACAGATGTACGGGACGGATTGTAAGAAGTACTTCGACATGGCCGAAGTCTACAAGGAAGACGGTGAATACCAGAAAGCTTTGGAATTATATCAGAAGGTGATAGACGCCAACTGTACCAATGCGTTGCTTGCCAGCGAGCAGGCCAAGCGCATCCGTATCTTGTTGCAGAACCGCAAGCAGCGCTCGCATGTGTTTACGTTTGAATATGGTGGGGGTAATTCGCCTTTGGGAATCAGTTACGGTTCTTACAAGAACCGTAAAGTGGGGCATTATTTCACTTTAAGCCTGCACCCGGATATATTCTACACCATGCGTAATGACTATGACAAGTGCGAGAAGGCCGAGGCTTCCATTGTTCCATTGGGATGGACGTTCAATCCGGTCCCCAAGCATCCTTATGGTTGGATATTTATCGGCCTTGGATATACCGGTGTGCTCCGTTACGAAACATCCGAAGGTGAAATCTATGTGCCGGGCAGCTATGTTGAGGATGATGAAGAACTTGATGGAAACAATGGGGAAAAGCAGATGGACAAGCCCGAGTTGAAGGTTTATAGTGCTATTTCTCCCGAAATCGGTGTGGTGGCGAAGGTTTGGCGTTTTGCCGTCCGCTATACCTTCCAGTATAGGTTCCCGTTGGGCAAGAAGTATGAGGACCGCATCAGCAAGACACGCCATTCTATCGGTGTGGGTTTCTGCTTCTAAGGAGGCGTCACTGTTTGTTTGAAATATATCTGTGGGGGTGTGCCGGGACTTGGGCGCATCCCCATTCTTTTGAGAAGTTGCTGCAAGGCCCTGCATCCCTTTTGCAGTGTCACTGCAACCCTTTTGCAGCGGCACTGCAACACCTTTGCAGTAGCACTGCAATGCCTTTGCAGCGGCACTGCAAAAGGGATGCAGTATTTGTGCAGTGTCATTGCAGGAGTGCTGCACTTCTGTTGCAGTGTCGCTTATTGAAGCTTTATGTGGCTGATTATCCCTTGTCTGATGCTTTCCATGCGCTTTTCCGTCTGTTGCAGGTGTTTTGTCCCCCCGTCTTTATACAGTTCTTTGTACTTGCATTTGCCTATTTTGTATTTGAGTTCTCCGGCTTTTCCGGACAGGTTGACGCCGAAGTCGATGGGGAAGGGCGATTTAAGCATCGTCAAGTGGTAGTTGTAAGTGAAGTCCGTGCTGTGTGTGCCGCCGATGACAGCCTGGTATCTGTCCCATTGCATGAGGAAAGGGATTACTTCTATTTGCCCATCCTGCAGAATGAGGTTGGCGGACAGGTTGTCTATCAGGTTGCGCTTCTTGTTCTTGAATCTGAACTTGCGGGCTATTTCATCGAAAGTGGCGTTGTCCATCAAGACCAGTTTCTGGCCGCCGAGCGAGCAGGCGGCTTTGGTTGTGGACAATATGGGCATCATTTGGTTGTCTAATGTCCCTTCGGCGGTCAGACGGCAATCTATCAGGCCATCCATGTCCTTGGTGAGGGGCATCAGGGTTGCCACGGCAGGAACCACTATGTGCATCTGGCCCACCAGGACATCTTTCAGGTCGAGGTCGAAGCTGGCTGTCACCTTTTCCTGCTTCCGGCTGTCGTATAGCAGGCTGAGGTCGGCTTTGCCGAGGTTGGTGCGTGTGGACAGTTGCGAATAGGCCTGCCGGTCCTTGATAAGCATGTTACCGCGTACTTGTTGCAGCTCTATCTCGTGGTAGTTCATGTTCTCGATGTCCAGTTGCACGTCGAGCTGTATATCTTTCGGGAGGTATACGAGGCGTTCCGGCACTTTGGCGTGTGCCTTGGGCGTTAATTTCTGTTCCAGGTTGTCCAGCGTGAGGGACGAGACGGTGGTTGTCTTCGGTTCTCTCGCCAGGGCCTCTCCGTACAGGAAGGCTTGTTTCAGTTCATCGTAGTTGATGGTGTTCGACAATATTTGGAGCGTCCCTTCCAGTTTCGGCTCTTCTCCCTTGGGGGCGGGGTTGGTGTGCAGCATACCGGATATGATGCAGTCCGACTTCCCGGCTTGCATCTGTAGCCGGTTCAGTACCAGTTGGTGGTTCTGGAAGCCGAGCCGGGCTTGCTTCAGGTTTACCATCAGCGGGAAGTAGGCGCTGTACACTTGCGACCCGTTGAAACTCAACATGCCTTTGAGGTCCCATTTAGAGGCGCTTCCAGCAGTCCTTGCTTTGGGACGCAGCTCGGTGATGAACTCGCCGCCTTCCAGCACGATGGCGTTCTGCCGGTGTGAGTCGAGGTATTTCAGCTTATCGGCTTTCAGCATTAAGGCTCCTTCGTACCGTTTTTTGCCGGTGGGCGAGGGCTTTGTGCCGGCATGCAGTTCCAGTCCTTCGGCAGAAGCCCAGTTGTCTTTGTCCAGCTTTGCCTGCAGAACTGCGCAGTTCAGGTGGGCCGTAACGGGGACTAAGGCAGAGGTGTCTTTGGACAAGGCTGTGTTGGAGCGCAGGTGCAACCGCGACAAGTTGAGGTAAACGGACTGGGCGTATGCTATTTTCAGTGAGTCAATGTCGGCTGTCCCGCTCAGCACTTCCGACTGGGCGATGAAGTCGCTTTTGTTTTTCTTGTAGCCGATGTCCATGCTCATGCCCGAGATGAACGCGTCTAAATGGTATTCGGGGCTTCGGGCTTCGATGTGTTTCGCCTGCAGCCTGCCGTCTGCCCATATCCGGTTCAAGTTCCCTTCCCGGAGGTCTTTCAGGTTGAAAGCGAAGGAGAGGTCCGAAGTCATTTGTCCCCGCAGGGCTGCTAACCGGGGAGAGATGAATTCGCGCCCGATGCGGTCGAAGTCGATATGCCCTTTCAGGTCTCCCGTGATGAAGGGGGTGCTTTGCAGATTGGTTATCCGGTTTTCCATTTGGATGGAACTGCCCAGCCCCTTCACCTTGACGTTGTGGAGCACGATGAAGCAAGAGTCGGGCCGGGTCTCTTGGTAACTCATCTCCAGGTTGAGGCTGATGGTGTCTATGCCCTGCTCGATGCCGTTTTTACGGAAACTTCCTTGGCTGATGAATCCTTCCACTTTGATGTCGGGCAGGGCATCTTTCAGGTTTCCCTTGATTTCTCCCTTCAGAGCGGTGCTTCCCGTGACGGAATATGATTTCTTCTCCGGCAGATATTTCTCCGGCATGAACTCCAGGAGCTCTTGCAGGCTGGAGGCTAAAAGGCTGAAGCGCATATCCAGGAATGGATTCTCTCCTTTGCCGAGGTTGTGCAGGGAACCTTCTGCTTCAAACGGGAAGTGGTTGATGAAGAAGCGGGTGTCGCTCAAGGTTATGTCGTTGAAGTGCTCGGTAGCGTCGCAATGCCCTTGGAGGGAGAATGCAATCTCTTGTTCCAGGAAGTTGGCCTTTCCCCTGCTGCACAGTGAAGCGCAGGTGGCTTCGATGTCGAAAGACGGTTGTGCGGTAGCCAGGTCTCCTTTGATGACCGCCGACAGTCGGTCGGCCTCGGTTTCAAGTCCTTTCTTCCGGTGCCTGAGGTGCAGATGTGCGTCCGATATATTTATTTGTCTGATGTCGAACGAGATTTGCTTTTCCTTTTTCTCCTTCTTTGTGGTTTTCAGGATGGGCGATAGCTGTTGACCGAGTTCCATAATCATGTCCGGCTCGTCGATGAAGATGTTTTCGATGCACAACGTTTGTTCTTTCAGCAATTTAAGGAGCTGGATGTTTCCGAAGACTTTTCCGAATTCCACGCTGATAACGTCCGTGACGGAATCGGTGGGCGTCTTCACGGGAATGCGCACCTTTCCTTCACGGATACTCAAACTGATGGAAGGCCATGAGTCCAGATAGTCCAGTTCTATCTTTTGGCATTCAAACTGAATATGGGTACGTTCATTAACCTCCCGCATCAACAGTGAAGTCAGTTTCTCCGGGGTGAGGATGAAATAGTGTAAAACAATAAATGCGATAAAAGGAATCGACATACATACCAGAAGAATGGTTGTAATGGTGATGATAACTGTTTTTAACCGTTTCATAGAATTGGACTTATTCAGTTTGGAATGTTGTTGCCGCTATTTGGTCTGCGTATATCCTTCTGCTTTCAGCAGTTCGACCACTCTCTGCCTGAAGTCGCCTTGCACGATGATTTCCCCGTCTTTGGCGCTTCCACCTACTCCGCATTTGCTTTTCAGCAGTTTGCCCAGTTCTTTCAGGTCATTGTCGGTGCCCACGAAGCCGGTGACAAGGGTGACGACTTTGCCGCCCCGGTTCTTGCGGTCCAACTGCACGCGCAGGTGTTGTTGTGCAGGGGGGAGGGTAGCCTGCTCTTCGTCATTGTCCATCTCATAGTTGTAGTCGGGGTTGGTAGAATAGACTACGTTCAACCGTTCTTTCCAATCATTATTCTTCATTGTTTCTTTCTTTTAGATTTCCCAAAAGTACGATATTGTGTGGAATTATGCAATCTTTTAAGCAGATTGGTGAGGCCTCGGAATTTATTAGTCTGTACTTTAGTCCGGTTCTTTTGTAGAAATTATGTTAAGCTTTTGTTGCATCCGTGTTACTGATTAGAAAAAAAACACTACTTTTGCCAATCGCAATATTGAGAACTTAAATAAGAAACTATGAGCAGTCCGTTACAGAAAAAAGAAACCATGAAGGTGCCGGAACCTACCTTGCGCCGGCTTCCGTGGTACCTTTCCAATGTAAAGTTGCTGAAACAAAAGGGGGAACGATTCGTGTCATCCACCCAGATTTCCAAGGAAATCAATATTGATGCTTCACAAATTGCCAAAGACCTTTCGTATGTCAATATCTCGGGGCGTACGCGTGTGGGCTATGAGGTGGACACGCTGATAGCTGTACTGGAGGATTTCCTGGGATTTACCAATATACACAAAGCCTTTCTGTTCGGTGTAGGAAGCTTGGGAGGTGCCTTGCTGCGCGATTCGGGTCTGAGCCATTTCGGCCTGGAGATAGTGGCTGCCTTCGATGTGAAACCCGAACTGGTGGGTACGACACTGAGCGGCATCCCCATCTATCACTCGGACGAGTTCAAGCAGAAGATGCAGGAGTACGATGTCAATATAGGCGTGCTGACGGTCCCTATCGAAATAGCCCAGCAGATAACGGATTCCATGGTAGAGGGCGGCATCAAAGCCGTATGGAACTTCACCCCGTTCCGTATCCGTGTTCCCGAGAACATTGTGGTGCAGAACACTTCCCTTTATGCCCATCTGGCCGTGATGTTTAACAGACTGAACTTTAACGAAATCAAGTAATGAAGATTATTGCTGTAGGAATGAACTATGCTCTGCACAACAAAGAGCTGGGGCATACACACGAGAATAAGGAACCGGTTATTTTCTTGAAACCCGATTCGGCCATTCTGAAAGATGGCAAGCCTTTCTTTATCCCCGATTTTTCCAACGAGGTGCATTATGAGACGGAAGTGGTGGTACGCATCTGCCGTTTAGGTAAGAACATTGCTCCGCGCTTTGCCCATCGCTATTACGATGCGGTGACGGTGGGTATCGACTTCACGGCACGCGACTTGCAACGTAAGTTCCGCGAAGCAGGCAATCCCTGGGAACTCTGCAAAGGTTTCGACAATTCGGCAGCCATCGGTACCTTCATCCCGTTGGAGCAGGCGGGTGGAGACGTGCAGAATCTGGACTTCCGCTTGACGATTGATGATAAGGAGGTGCAACGCGGCCATACAGCGGACATGTTGTTCCGGGTAGATGATATCATTGCCTACGTCAGCCGCTTCATGACCTTGAAAATCGGTGACTTGCTGTTCACAGGTACACCCGCGGGAGTAGGTCCCGTCAGCATCGGACAGCACTTGCAGGGCTATCTTGGGGAAGAGAAAGTGCTCGACTTCAATATCCGGTAATTATCTTCGTCTTGTTTTTTCTTGTTACCTCGCTTTTTTTCCGTACTTTCGTGTCAACTTAAAGAAGTAACGATATGAAGATACGTGTAGGTTTCGGCTTTGATGTCCACCCACTGGTGGCAGGGCGCGAACTTTGGCTGGGCGGTATCCGCCTGGAACATGAAAAGGGATTGTTGGGACATTCGGATGCAGACGTGCTCATCCATGCCATCTGTGACGCATTGCTGGGAGCGGCGAATATGCGCGACATCGGCTATCATTTTCCCGATACTGTCGGTGAGTTCAAGAATATAGACAGCAAGATTTTGTTAAAGAAAACAATAGAACTGATAGCTACCAAAGGCTATTCGGTGGGTAATATTGATGCTACCATCTGCGCTGAGCGGCCTAAGTTGAAGTCCCATATTCCCGAAATGCAACGTACGCTTGCCGCGGTGATGGGAATAGACGAGGATGACATCTCCATCAAGGCCACCACCACGGAGAAACTCGGCTTTACGGGCAGGGAGGAAGGTATATCCGCCTATGCCACCGTATTGATAGTGAAGGAATGACATGAAATAATATCAACTCAATTTAATCATCCACTTATATGAAGAAAATCTCCTTGACCTTCTGTCTGGCACTTTTAGTCTCCTTGTTCTGCCAGGCACAAGTATCGCCTTTGCAGTTCAACAAGAACGGAGAGTTTAAAATCGTCCAATTTACAGACATCCACTTCAAGTATGGTAATCCGGCTTCAGACATTGCTTTGAAGCGTATTGGCGAGGTGCTCGATGCCGAGCGCCCTGATTTAGTAGTCTTTACCGGCGATGTGGTCTATGCCGCACCTGCCGATACGGCCATGCGCAAGGTGCTTTCCTATGCTACGGACCGTAAGATTCCTTTTGTCGTAACCTTTGGTAACCACGATAACGAGCAGGGAAAAACACGTGCCGAACTTTATGATGTTATCCGTTCCATGCCTTTCAATATCCAACCCGACCGTGGAGGAGTAGAATCTCCCGACTATGTCCTCACACTAAAATCCTCGGACGGCAAGAAGGATGCAGCCTTGCTTTACTGTCTGGATTCCCATTCCTACTCCAAACTACCCGACGTAAAAGGGTACGACTGGCTCACTTTCGACCAGGTGAACTGGTACCGCCAGCAGAGTGCCGCTTATAAAGCAAAGAATGGTGGGCAACCTTTGCCTGCACTGGCATTCTTCCATATCCCTCTGCCGGAATATAACGAAGCCGCTTCTGACGAGAACGCCATACTGATAGGTACCCGCATGGAAAAGGCTTGCGCTCCGGAACTGAATACGGGCATGTTCACTGCCATGAAAGAGGCCGGTGATGTGATGGGTATGTTTGTCGGGCACGACCATGACAACGACTATGCCGTGATGTGGAAAGGAATCCTTCTGGCCTACGGCCGCTTCACAGGTGGCAATACCGAGTACAACCACCTTCCCAACGGTGCCCGTGTCATTGTGATGAAGGAAGGTGTCCGTACTTTCACCACCTGGATTCGTCTGAAAGGTGGCGAAATCATTGATAAGACGGTCTACCCCGACAGCTATGTGAAGGACGACTGGCGCAAACGCCCGTTGGTGACGGAATGAGGGTGAACTTAAAAAGAACGATATGGACAAGATAAGAACCGGATTAGCCGCTTACGGAATGTCGGGACGTGTTTTCCATGCTCCCTTCATCTCCACCAACCCTCATTTTGAATTGACTGCCGTTACGGAGCGCAGTAAGGAACTCTCCCGGGAGAAGTATCCTGACGCTTGTATTGTGCGGAGTTTTGAGGAACTTATCGGACTGGAGGGGTTGGATTTGGTTGTCATCAACACACCGGACAGCACTCATTATGAGTATGCCCGCCGCGCCCTCGAAGCTGGCAAACATGTGGTTGTGGAGAAGCCTTTCACTACCACCGTGGCAGAAGCTGAGGAGCTTGTGGCACTTGCCGCAAGCCGGGGACTGACCTTGAGCGTTTACCAGAATCGCCGGTGGGACGGCGATTTTCTGACAGTCAAGGAAATACTGTCCAAAGGCCTGCTGGGACATCTGGTGGAGTTTGAATCCACCTTCCCCCGTTATCGTAATTTTATCAAGCCGAATACTTGGAAGGAAACCGGACAAGATGGCGGTGGCTTGACCTATAACCTGGGCGCCCACGTCATAGACCAGGCTGTGCAGCTATTCGGTATGCCCGAAGCCGTCTTTGCAGATATTGCCACGTTGCGCAAGGACAGCAAGGTAGACGACTACTTCATCATCCATTTGCTACGCCCCTCAAAGGCACCCGAAGTAAAGATAACGCTGAAATCCAGCTATCTGATGTGTGCGAGCGAACCCCGTTTCGTCCTCCACGGCAGGGAAGGTTCTTACGTGAAATATGGTTTCGACCCGCAGGAAGCCGCCTTGA
>Ga0129308_1002731_pt1 | contig 14176 bp, 15 predicted proteins | sample L827metagenome_FD_94440 | JGI IMG/M metagenome (GOLD analysis project Ga0129308, IMG submission 94440) | Ring-tailed lemur group fecal microbial communities from Wisconsin, USA - L827 metagenome | ecosystem: Host-associated > Mammals > Digestive system > Large intestine > Fecal | place: USA...
CATCACCACGCCCACCGTCACCACGGGCGTCGCGCCGCAGGTGCCCACCAGCACCGCCAAGGAAATCATCTCCAAGATGGAGCACTACGGCGACATCTGGAACGCCGTGCGCAAGATGAGCGTGCAGGGCGGCGTGGTCTTCCGCATCACCGACCTCAACCCCACGGCGACCTGGCTCCAGAAGGGCGACTCCAAGACGGAGCTGTCCGTCAGCGGCTACCAGGGCGTGACCAACGACGCGACCATCTCCTTCTCGTTCTACGAGCTTGAGTGCCGCATGTCCCAGTCCCTGCTCGCCGAGGCCACGACCTACGCCGACTTCCAGGCCCTCTTCGTGCCTGCGGTCGCCAAGGCCATGGTCAAGGCCCTTGAGCAGGCCATCGTCCACGGCGACGGCGTGGGCCAGTTCCTCGGCATCACCAAGGACCCCCGCATCGAGAACGTCGTGACCATGACCAAGGCCGAGATGAAGGACTGGAAGCCCTGGCACTCCAAGGTCGACGCCGCCATCGAGCCCGAGTACGACAACGGCGAGTGGTGGATTGCCAAGAAGACCTGGAACAAGTACGTGGACACCATGGCGAACACCGAGGGCAGCCAGGTCGGCTACACCTACGACCCCGTGAGCGGCAAGCGCACGCCCACCCTCATGGGCAAGACCGTGCACCTCGTGTCCACCGCCATCCTCCTCTACCCCGACGCCGCAACCACCGAGACGGGCGACGTCGTGGCCATCTACGGCGACCTCTACGACTACGCGGTCAACACGCAGCCGGGCATGCCGATGACCACCGTGTCCTGGGTCGACCACGAGACGAACACCAAGAAGACCAAGGCGCTCATGGCTTCCGACGGCAAGGTGCTCGACCCATACGGCTTCCTCCTGGTCAAGCTGGGGGCCTAGCGATGCTCGTCAAGGCCCTCAAGCGCTACTGGGACGCCGACAAGAACGGGTGGCGGGACGAGGGCGAGGCCTTCGAGGCCACTGCCAGGCGCGTCTCCGAGATTAACGGCGCTGGGTTCGGCACCCTCGTGGAGGCGCAGGAAGCCACTGCGAAGGACGCGCCCAAGCGCCGCGCCCCGAAGGGGGAGTAGGCCATGGCCCTCCTGGAAGACATGAAGCGCATCCTGCGCGTCTCGGCAGACGAGCTTGACCCCGAGGTGCAGCTCCTCATCGACGCCGCCAGGGACGACATGGCGCGCGCTGGCGTGCCCGCCGACGTAATCGACCAGGAGGGGCCGCTGGTCGTGCACGCGGTCGCGCTCTTCTGCAAGGCGAGGTTCGGATACGACAACTCCGAGGCCCCGCGCTTCGACGAGTCGTACCGCGCGCTCGTGTGCGACCTCGTGAACTCCACGCTCGTGAGGGACGTGGGCGAATGAGGTACGGCGAGGTCGTGGCGCTTACCGCCGTCAGGACCGTGCAGCGCGAGGACGGCTCGTTCGCCGAGGCGCGCGAGTCGCGCAGCGTGTTCGCAAACCCCTACTCGATGGGTGCCACGGCCTACATGGCGGCGCGCTCCGCCGGTCTGAAGGCCGACGCGGAGGTGCAGCTGCGCACCTGCGACTACAGGGGCGAGCAGGAGTGCGTCATGCGCGGCACGGCCTACGACGTGGAGCGCGCGGTCGACGGCGGGGAGTTCACCACGCTGACCCTCAAGAGGAGGCTCCGCGATGGCTAGGGATGTCGTCACCAGCGCAGACGGTTTCTCCGCCGCGCTCTCCGGGATTCTCGAACACGCCATGCGCAACGTCTCGTCCGAGATGGAGTCGGCAATCAAGGAGTCGTGCAAGGTCGGCCGCAGGGCGGCCCGCGCGAACTCGCGCTCCGCGACGGGAACGGGCGACGGAACGCCCCCGTGGCGGCAGGGACGCGCCCTTGAGCCGGGCCAGCGCTACCCGAAGGGTTTCTCGTACAAGGTCGTCAGGGAGTCCCAGACCAGCGTCGAGGGCCACATCGGCAACAGCGACAAGCCCGGCCTCGTCCACCTCCTTGAGAAGGGCCACGCCCTCTCGGGGGGCGGGCGCGTGCAGGGGTACCCGCACCTGGCCAAGGCCGCTGACAAGACGTTCGAGGACTTCGAGGGCCGCGTGCACGGCGCGGTGCAGAGGGGGCTTGAGGCATGAGCGCTGAAAACGTGATGGATTGCGTCTCCGCCGTCGTCCCGTGCGCCCGCGTGTGCTGGCCCCTTGGGCAGGCACCGGACCTCCCGTACGCGGTGTTCCTTGCGGACGACGACCGCACCTTCATGGCCGACGACGCCATGTTCGCGACGTGCACGCGATGGCGCGTGGAGCTTTACGAGCGGTACCCCGACGAGGCGCTTGAGAAGGCGCTGAAGCGGGCGATTTTCGAGCGGTTCGGCCCCTACGAGGCGGTCGACTCGTGGATAGACACCGAGGGCTGCTACGAGCTGGCCCTATATTTCACAGAATGCGAGGTTTACGAATGAGCGCGGCAGCAGAGAACACCGTAATCTTCGGCCTTTCCAACGTGCATTACGCGATCATCTCCGACGAGGACGGCTCCTACGGGACGCCCAAGAAGCTGCCCGGCGCAGTCTCCCTGTCCATCAGCCGCGAGGGCTCCGTGGACACCTTCTGGGCGGACAACTCCGGCTACGCCTCCTTCGACGCGAGCAACGCCGGCTACTCCGGCACGCTGACCATCGCGCACATGCCCAAGGAGGCCCTCGTGGACATCCTCGGCTACAAGGAGACGAACGGGGTCACCTGGGAGGACGCGAACGCGCCCACCAAGCGCTTCGCGCTGCTCTTCGAGGTGTCCTCCAACACCAAGCCCGAGCGCTTCGCCTACTACGAGTGCACGCTGTCGCGCCCCGAGTCCGACGCGAACACCCGCACGGACTCCACCACGCCCGACACGCAGGCGCTCTCCATCACCATGGCGGCCCACCACTTCGACGACAGCACGGTGACGGCCAAGGGCTTCTCCGTCAAGGGCGACACCGGCTATGAAAACTGGTTCACAGCCGTCCAGAAGCCCGTCCTGGGATAAGGGGCGCGCGATGGCATCGGTCGACTTCGGGGACGGCCCCGTCGAGTTCGAGGTCAGCTTCTGGACGCTCCTGCTCTACGAGGAGGAGTTCGACGGGGCCGACCTCATCCGGGACATCATGCCCACGGAGGGGACGGTCCCGTGGGCATGCGCCATCCGCGCCCTGTGGGCGTGCCTGAAGGCGCACGACGACGCGACCCCGCCCGTGAGGGAGTGGGCGCGCGGAATCACAGGCGTGAACATGTTCTCCGTCCTAGGGGCGGTGATGCCCGCCATCCAAGACGGGCTGTTTCGGGAAGCCCCTTCCGAGGCCTAGGCGGCAGGCGGGCGGGGCGGCTGTGGACGCGGTCGAGCGCCCATACTCCGCCCTGCTCGTCTCCGCGCTCAGGGCGGGGCTCTCGTACCAGGATTTGCGCCACATGCCCTACCACAGGCTCATGTGGACGCTCGACTCCTACAGGCGGCTCAACGAGCCGCAGGCAGCGCCGCAGGCGGGGGAGCGCCTCGCCACGCAGGACGACATAGACACCATGCTCCACTAACCCAGGGAGGGACAACCCGTGGCCGAGGTATACAAGGGCCTGACAATCCGCATCGGTGCCGACACCTCGGGCGCGGCCAAGGAGCTGAAGTCCCTTGAGTCCGTGCTGAAGCGCACGGGCAAGCAGGCGAAGGCCATGGAGGCCGCGCTCAAGCTCGACCCCGAGTCGATGGGCGCGGCCTCCGAGAAGGCCCGCATATTCTCGAACCGCATCGGCGAGCTTGCCGAGAAGATGCGCCACCTCAGGCAGCTGCAGGTCGACGCCCAGGGCGGCATGGGCCGCTTCACGGACGCGATGCACGACGTGTCGCGCTCGCTCGCCGCCGCCACGAAGGGCTACAACGAGACGAACGACAAGCTCGCGGCGCTCAACCGCGAGTTCGTCGCCGTCGGCCTGTCCTCGAAGGAGTTCCTCGCCTTCATGAAGGACTCCTTCGGCATCAAGGGCGAGATAGAGGACGTCGAGCAGCTCGCGCGCGCCATGAACGAGCTCGGCGTCACGGAGCGCGAGTTCCGCCAGGGCGTCAGGGGCCAGTCCGCCGCAAACGAGAAGATGGCCGAGATGGCCCTCACGTCCGAGGGCCTGATTGAGAGGTACAGGCAGCTAGTCCGCGAGCACCACGAGTGGCTCGCCGTGCTCGACGAGGCGAAGGCCGCCACCGTCTTCCAGGAGGCGGAGGTGGACATGAAGGCCGTCTCCGCGCAGCAGCGCGCCCTCGTGTCCGAGGCCGTGGAGCTCGACACGAAGTTCAAGCGCATCGTCGCCGACACGCGCGAGATAGACGTCGCCGCCGCTGGCCTGCGCGAGAGCTTCCAGGCGTCCAACAAGGCCGTCAAGGCCGGGGTGAACGACGTCGAGACGTTCAAGGAGATGATGCGGCTCTCCTGCGAGCTCGTCGCGACGCTCGACGAGCGCGCCGCGAAGCTTGAGGAATCGCTCAAGGAGATAGCCCGCAGCGGGAACCCGTTCCTGCGCATGGGCCTGTCGGACCTTGAGAAGGGGCTCACAGAGTCCACGGAGGCCGCCGAGGAGCTGCAGGCGAGGCTCTCGGCCGTCAAGACGCGCATGGGCGAGCTGGCGGGCCAGAACGGCGGCATGGTCAGCGACGAGTACAAGCGCCTCGCCGAGGAGCTTTCGGCGCTCAGCGCGGAGTACGAGACCGCAATCAGGCGCAAGGCCCAGTTCGAGGACGCGAAGTCCGTCTACCAGACGAGGGCGGCGCTCGCCGACCTGCGCGCCGAGATAAAGTCCGTCTCAGAGGCGGGCAAGGCGATGAGCACCGACTGGGGCAAGGCGTTCAACTCCATCAGGACGATGGGCTACGGCATCTACTCCACGCTCACGCCAATCCTCGTGTCCGCGGCGTACCAGATCATCAACATCACCGACGAGATAGACTCGGCCTACCGCGACATGCGCAAGACGGTCAACGCGACCGAGGCCGACTACCGGAGGCTCTACGACGCGGCAATCGAGTACTCGACCTCCCACGTGACCAGCGCGTCGGGCATCCTTGAGATTGAGGCCATGCTGGCCCAGGTCGGCGTCTCCTTCGAGAAGCTCGGCAAGACCGCCGAGGTCGTGTCGAACCTCGACATCGCCACGTCGCTCAACGCCGAGGACATCTCCACGCAGCTCGGCCAGCTCACCTCGACCATGAAGTTCGGCGAGGACGAGGCCGTCAACTTCGGCGACGCGCTCGTGCGCCTCGGCAACAACATGGCCACCAACGAGACGCAGATCATGGACGTCATCTCGTACATGGGCAGCGCCGCGACCATGTACCGCTTCACGACCGACCAGGCGCTCGCGTGGGCCGCCGCCATGGCCTCCTCGGGCCAGGGGGCCGAGGCAGCAGGCTCGTCCTTCAACCGCGTCATGGCCGACATCGAGGCGGCTGTCGCCTCGGGCGGCGACGGCCTTGAGGGCTTCGCGACCGTGGCGCAGATGAGCGCCGAGGACTTCGCGGCCTCGTGGAAGACGACGCCGTCCGACGCCATGTACGCCTTCGTCAAGGGCCTGGCCGACCTCCAGCTGCGCGGCGAGTCCGTCGAGATGGTGCTTCAGAACCTCGGCTTCGCCAACGTGCGCGACAAGCAGCTCCTGAGGGCGCTCACGCAGGAGGTATACGACGCCGCAGGCGGGCAGGGCGTGCTGCAGGACGCGCTCATCATGTCCGAGGACGCATGGAACGGGGTCTCCGACGCATGGGGCATGGCGGGCGACGCCGCCAACGAGGCGAACGCGAAGGCGCAGGGCTTCTCGGGCACCGTCGCCATGATATCCAACAACTTCGACGCGCTCGCCGTGAAGCTCGGCGACGGCGTCACGCCAATACTGCAGGTCTTCCTCGGCCTGCTCGGCGGCCTGACGGACGCAGTGGGCAGCATGCCGACCGAGGCCGTCACCCTCCTGGAGCTCATCCTCGGCCTAACCGCCGCCGCAGGCCCGGCATCCGTGGCCGTCGGCGCGCTCGGCTCGGCGTTCGTGAACCTGAGGGGGGCCGTCGTCGAGTACGGCACGTCGCTCGCGCTCAACGACAAGAAGTCCGAGGCGCTGCGCAGCTTCGGCAGGAGCGCCGCCGAGGCGGCAGGCAACATGAACCTGCTCGAAACGTCGTTCAAGGCGCTCGGTAACACCATACGCGCCGTCGCGGTGGTGGCGCTCATCTCCGACCTCGTGGGCAAGGTCAACGAGTGCATCGGGGCGTACAACGACTACATGGACGTCTCATACAGCCTGTCGTACGCCCTCAGGCACGGCTCCGAGGGCTTCGACGACGCGAGCGAATCCGCCGCGAACCTCGCGTCGACCACAGAGGGGGCAGTGAGCGCCGCAGGCAACGCCGTGGACGGCTTCGGCTCAATCGTCGACGAGGTCACCGACGCATTCCGCAAGATAGACGCGCAGACCAACTCGCTCCAGGGCGCGGTCGACACCCTCTACCAGCTGTCCGGTTTCACCGTCGGGGACATGGACGAGGGCTCCTGGGAGTCCGTGACCGCAGCCGTCGACACGCTCAACCAGTCCCTTGGCACGAACTACCAGGCAGTCCAGGACGCGGCCGGTGGGTGGCGGGTCCTCGACGACGGCATCACCGTCTCCTTCTCCGACATGGAGAAGGCAATCGAGGGATTCCGCAAGCTCAAGGAGGTGTCGGCGCTCTCCGGCCAGTCGGACGCCCTTGAGGAGAACCACGCGGCGCTCGTCGCGTCGAACGCGGAGCTGCGCGAGCAGCTCAGGCTGTACGGCCTCACCGACGAGAAGATAGACCAGGTGCTCCAGACGTGGAAGGACACGGGCGGCGCGGTGCTCGCCACCAACCCGTTCGACTTCAACAACGACGCCATCGAGGACCTCGTCCAGTCGCTCGCAAAGACCGAGAAGGCCACGCAGGCCAACGAGTTCGCCCAGCAGGCACTCGACGACGAGTACGGCCAGGCCATCGAGCAGCTCAAGCAGGCCACAGAGGCAACGTCCGAGTACGCCGACACCACGGGCATGAGCGACGAGCAGGTCAAGCAGTACGCCGAGACGCTCGCAACGGCGATGAGCGGCCTCTCAAGCCTCATCCAGTCGAACGGCGAGTTCTCCGGCTTCCTTGAGGCGCAGGGCCTGTCCGTTGCGGACTTCGCCGCCCAGCTCGCCAACGCGGGCATCGACGTCGAGACGTTCGCCTCCACGTACCAGGACTACGTGACGAAGGTGATGGACGGCACGAACCAGATATCCGACGTGCTCGCGGACATGAGCGCCGAGGACTACCTGGCGAACATCCAGCACAACTTGGACGCGCTGGCGTCGTGGAACGACACCATCGCCCAGCTGCGCGAGTCCGCGGCGCAGTCCTGGGACGAGATGGACGCCGCCTTCGTCGAGTACATCAGCGGCCTCGGCCCCGAGTACGCGACGCTCGCGCAGGAGGCCCTGAACAACCCGGAGATTTACGCCCAGTGGAAGGCGCAGCTCGAAGAGGCGGGAGTGCTCGCCGCAGAGTCTGCGGGCCAGCAGCTCGAAGGCGTGAAGCAGCAGGTGACCGACAGCTCGGAGCCGACGAAGCTGCCCGTCGAGCTTGAGCTTTCCGGCGACTCCGCCACGCAGGCGGTGGCGGGCATGGGCGAGCAGCTGCAGCAGGCCGGAACCGAGGCTGGCGGGTACGTCAACCAGGGCATCGCGCAGGGCATGGCGGACAGCATCTCGACGGTCACGGACGCGGGCAACACCGTCGCCGAGGGGGTCATGGACTCCATCGACGGGCCGCTTGAGATTAACTCGCCGTCACGCCAGATGACCCAGCGCGGCATGTACGTCGACGAGGGACTTGCGAACGGCATCAGGCAGGGGCAGTCGACGGTGGCGAGCGCCGCGAGGCAGCTCGCCCGCTCGGTCATCGACTCGTTCGGCTCAAGCAGGTCGCAGGCGTACAGCGTCGGCGCGAACATCGCGGCGGGCCTGGCGAGCGGCATAAGCTCCGGCAGCGGGGCAATCCAGGCAGCGGCGAGCAGCGCCGCGAGCGGCGCCCTCACCTCCGCGAGGAAGACGCTGGGCATCAAGTCGCCGTCCCGCAAGATGATGGAGGTCGGCGACTACTTCGTCCAGGGGTTCGCAATAGGCATCGACCGCTCTGCGCGCGTCGCCGCCGAGTCCGCGTCGGACATGGCGCTCTCCGCCTACCACGCTGCGGACTCGCGCGAGCGCAGGGTCGCGGCCTCGTCCAACAGGCTCACGAAGACCGACGTGTACGACGCCTTCTCGGAGGCCATGGCCGCGAACGCGGGGGCGCAGGACGTGCAAGCCAACGTCTACATCGACGGCAGGCAGCTGGCGGCCGCGACGGCGCGCGCCTACGACGCGCAGCTCGGCTCCATATCGGTGAAGAAGGGGAGGTAGGCCATGGCGGTCGCTTACGGGCTGAGGAAGCCGAGGCAGCACCTCGTGATAGGCGGGGTCGACATATTTGACGAGTACGGGGCCGTGATGACGGACGGCTACGACCTTGGGTCGCCCGAGCCGAAGACATACACGGTGGACGTGCCGGGCGGCAACGGGTACGTGGACCTGACGGACGCGCTCACGGGGGACTGCGTGTACGGCGCGCGCGAGCAGACCTTCGAGCTGCTCTTCCCGACGGCGGGTTTCTGGCCGACGTACCGCAGGTTCAAGGCCGCGTTCCACGGCAGGGCCTTCGACTACCAGGTGCTCGGCATCGACGGCGAGGGCACCTACCACGGGCGCTTCTCGGTTGCCGAGCACTACGCGCGCGCGACGTACGGCGTGGTCAAGCTCAAGGTCGAGGCGGAGCCGTTCAGGCTCGTCAGGAACGTGCTTGAGACGGTCGCCGCAGGAGGCGGGGCCGAGCTGCGGGTGCAGGCGGGCAGGTGCCCCGTGAAGCCGGTGTTCCACACCAGGCGCGCGACGGCCGTCTCGATGGACGGCAGGACGGCAGTGCTGCCTGCGGGCAACTGGTCGCTCGACTGGCTGTGGATTGGAGACGTTCCCAACGTCGTGTTCATAGACAGCGCGCCTGACCAGTATGGAAATGTTACAATATCAAAAATAGGAAACACGGTCATGTCGAACGTCGCCGCCAAGCGGGTCTGCGACCTGTCGTGGGACGGGAAGCCCAGCGGCCAGGCCTACGACGTACAGGTGACCTACGACGTCAAGGAGCTTTGATGGCATCCAGCTCACTGAGCCTAACCAAGCCGACAACGGCGAACACGCTCTCCTTCTTCCTCGACGCGCACAACAAGAACGCCGCCGCCCTTGAGGCGCGCGTGCCCGAGCCGGTCGTCTCCGGCTCGACCGGCACCATGTACTACAGGCTGTGGCCCGACGGGACGGCCGAGGCATGGGGCCGCGTGCACGTGGCGGCCGCGAACAGCCGCGTCGGCGGCAGCGACGGCAGCCTGAAGTACGTCGGCGGCTACGTGTCCGAGATATTCGAGTTCTCGTGGCCCGTGCAGTTCCTCAGCACCGCCCCAATCCTCGTGGTCAGCTGCCGCTCGAACAAGTACGCCGACATCACGCTGCTCACCACGAAAAACTCCGTCACGGGGTACGCGGGCAGGTTCTACGCGCCGTTCGCCGAGGAGCCGGGCAAGTGGGAGGGAGTCTCCGACAAGGACGTGGACTTCCTGGCACGAGGGTTCTGGAGGTAGCGGGGTGTACACCGCCACTTACGGGGGCGACGCGCTCTATGACCCGCGCGGCCAGTCGCTGCAGCTCTACGACGTCGAGCTGCGCGAGTCCATGGACGAGGCCGACGAGCTGACGTTCTCCGTACCTGCGACGCACCCGCTCGCCGGGACGTTCGCTGTCATGGGGCGCTCCAAGGAGGTCTCCCTCATGGACGGCGGCGATGAGGTCTTCAGGGGCCGCGTGCGCCGCGTGTCGCGCGACTTCCTCAACTGCGAGAAGGTCGAGTGCGAGAGCATGAGGGCCTACCTCAACGACGCGACCGTGCCGCCGCACACCACCGGCGAGCCCGAGGAGGGCTCCGAGGCCGAGCGCGTCGGCGCGACCGTCGGGGAGCTGTTCTCCTGGTACATAACCCAGTACAACCTGAGGGTTCCGCAGGCGCAGCGCATGCACCAGGGCGTCGTGGAAGGCGAGAGGGTGCACGGCGGCGAGGTGTCGGTCTCGGAGGCGTCGCGCGTGAAGGCGTGGGAGGCCATCAAGCGCAACATCGTCGACGCATACGGCGGCTACGTGCGCGTGCGCCGCGAGGGCGGGCTGATGTACGTCGACCTGCTTGCCGACGGCACCGAGGAGACCGCGCAGCGCATCGAGTTCGGCGTGAACATGCTCGACCTCACGGGCGATGAGGACGGCACGTCCTTCGCGACGCGCATCGTGCCGGTCGGCACCACGGTCGAGGTCTCGCACGAGGAGCCGAAGGTGGACGAGGAGGGCAACCCAGTCTACGGCGAGGACGGCACCCAGGAGACCGAGAAGGTCGTGGACGTCGAGGCCGGGCAGCCCGTGCACATCTGGTCGTACGCCGACACGGGCCTGCCGAACGGCTGCTACAAGATGGGCGACGCCGTAATCAACGGCGTGGCCGAGCTTTCCATGGGCGTGATAGAGGACAGCCGCGAGTACGACCTGTCCACTCCGGCCGAGCTGGTGGACGCGGCGCTGCGTGACCTCGCCACCTCGTGCTTCGGCGACACGGTCGAGGTGAAGGCCGTCGACATGCACCTCGCAGACGGCGGGGTGCCCGCCATCCGCGTCGGCCAGTATGTTCGAGCCGTGTCTGGCCCGCACGGGCTGGACGCATGGTTCCTGTGCCGCGGGAGGACCCTGCACCCCGGAGACCCCGCGCGGGACACCTACGTGCTCGGGACGGACGCCGGGACGCTCACGGGCGCGCAGGCCCGCAGGCTCTCGGAGCTCAACGCCTCTGTCGGCGAGGGGGTGGAGATTGCCAAGAGCTCGGACAGGAAGGCCGTGCAGTCCGCCGTGGCCGCCGGTGAGGCGAAGAGCGAGGCGGCAGCTGCCGGTGCGAAGGCTGAATCCGCCGATGCCAAGGCCGAGCAGGCGAGCAGCGACGCGGCGCAGGCGAAGGCGGACGCGAACACCGCCAACACGAACGCGAAGGACGCGAAGTCAGCAGCGGCCGATGCCGCGAAGACCGCGACGAACTATATCGGCTTCTCTGCGAACGGCCTGGTCGTGGGCGACATGACGGCGGACACGCTCGGCAGCAACACGCGCATCAGGTCGGACGGCATCGACCTTCGCGACGGGGAGGATACCGTGTCCTCGTTCGAGAAGAACGCGGTCGTGCTCGGCTCCAACTCGCGCGACACGCACGTCTGGATGGGGGCGAACGACAACCCGTCCGTCCAGGGGGCGCGAGGGTTCGCCGACATCTACACGGACGGCAAATCGCTCTTCCTCCTGGCGGACGGCCCCGTGCAGATACTCCCGTACCTCGCGGGCTCGGACATGGGCCTCGCGATCATGCCGAACGACGTCTACATGGGCATAGGCACGAAAAGGCTCCGCATATCCAAGGCGGGGAACCTGTACAACGCCTCGGTGCAGGCCGACAACGTGTCCGTCAGCTGCAGGAACGGCTCGTTCGGCGTGGCTGCGGGCACGTTGCAGCTCGACGGCCTGGCCGCGTGCTCCTACGACGCGGACTGGGTGGACGGCGTGCACGTGCGCCGATTCAGCGGGGTGGTCGTGCTCGACTTCGCGATGACGCTGCCCAACGGCATCGACGCGGGCACGGCGCACGTCGTGGGCACGCTCGCGACGGGGTTCCGCCCAGTCGGCACCGTGGCGCGCGGGGCGCTCGCGACCTCGACGAGGGACGACGCGCACATCTTCGTGCGACCGTCCGGAGAGGTCGGCATCTACACGCACCAGGGCGTCGACGCGCCAGCGAACGTCAACGGCCAGGTCGTCTTTTTCGCACAGCAGTAGGAATCCGGTTCGCCCGCGAGGGCGGGAAGGGAAGTGAGTCATGGAGTTCGTGTCCGATGTGCAGATGTGGGCGATGGGTGGCGTCCTCGCCTTCAACGTGCTCGACATCCTGAGCGGCTTCACGCAGGCCGTCGTGAGGAAGTGCGTGAAGTCCACGGCCATACGCGAGGGGCTGCTCCACAAGGCGAGCATCTGGCTCATCATCGCGGCCGTCTACGCGCTTGAGGTGGTCGCCCGGCATGTGGCGGGCCTGTCCATCGAGGGCCTGGGCACGGTGCCCGTCTGCGTAATCGTCATCATGATGGAGCTGGTCTCCGTCTGGGAGAACGTCTGCAAGGCGAACCCCGCGCTGAAGAGCTCGCCGCTCGGCAGGCTCCTCGACTCCGCGACGGAGGGCAAGGGGGCAGCGGCCGATGATAGCGAATAGCGGCGGGAACGAGTGGGGCGGCCTCTACGGGGGCGATGCCGGGGACCAGACCGGGCGCGAGTGGTGCGTGAGGGAGTGGTACAGCTGCCCGTGGCTCGTGGTGCTGCGGCACCCCGACCAGCGGCTCGCGCAGGAGTTCGCGTACCTTGCCCGCAGGGCGGCGGGGAACGAGCACGTCGGCTACAACCAACTCAACCGCCTGAGCTTCTGGGAGGCGCTTGAGGAGACGGGAACGTACGACCCCGCCGACATCTCCACGGCGTGCGACGACGACTGCAGCGCGGGCGTGACGGCCTGCGTCAAGGCCGCTGGCGTGCGCCTTGGGTACGGGGCCGTCGCCTCGCTCGACCCCGCCACGTACACGGGAAACATGCGCGAGCGCTTCGTGGACTCCGGCTTCGAGGAGCTTGAGGAGGCCAGGTACACGGAGGGCGAGAGCTTCCTGTACCCGGGCGACGTGCTGCTGCGCGACGGGTACCACGTGGCAATGAACCTCGATTTGGGCGACCTGGCCGAAGGCTGGGACCCGGAAGGGAACGACATCGTGAACGACAAGCAGAACGAGGCTCTCATGGAGCTGCTCCGCACCGACGACCCCACCGGCAGGGGCTGCACCGGCAGCACCCCCGTGGAGCGCATCGCGTGGCTCGGCAAGAAGACCGACGAGATCCTGAAGAACCAGGAGGCGCTTGAATGCAAGCTCGACAAAGTGCTCGCCGCGCTCGACGCCGAGTAGCGCGCACGGAGGGCGTGGACACGGCGGGAGGTGAGGCATGCACGAGATAAGAGTGTCCGTCAAAGACCACGAGGTCTTAATCGCGGAGGTCGGCGGAACGCCTGTCGAAGGCACGGCAGAGCACTGGACCCTTACGGCGGCGTTTGACGCCGAATGGGACGGGCTGCTCAAGCGCGTCACGTTTACGTGCGGCACGGCTTCCATGACGCTTGACTACACGGACGGCGTCACCATCCCATGGGAGGTCTTCGTCCCGGGGAAGATGAGGTTCGGTTTCGTGGGAGTCGGCCCCGACGGCCACGAGGTCGTGAGGACGGTGCGCATGCGCGACGGAGTCGGGGTGAGGCCGAAGGCCAGGGACATGGGCCGAGACGAGCTTGACGCCACAGAGGACATCGTCCATGCCGCCAAGCGCCGCCTGGACGACCTGTCGCAGGCCGTGGACGAGGCGCAGGAGACCGTTGCCGACGCCAAGCGCGCCGTCTCCGAGTGCGACGACGCGACCGCAGCGGCGAAGTCGGCCACCGTGGCGGCGAAGGCCGCGACCGACGCCGCCGACAGTGCGGCCAAGAGGGCAAGGGAAGCCGCCGAGACCGCCACCACGCAGGCGAAGGCCGCCGAGTCCATGGCCGCGAAGGCCGACAGGTCCGCCCAGGACGCCGAGGAGCGCAGCACGGAGGCGGCTGGCTACGCGCGCGAGCAGGCCGACCTTGCCGTCTCCGAGGCGCGCGGCGAGCTGTCACTGATGCTCGGCGACCCCACCGAGGAGGACATGTGGCTCTACGCCACGGGGCAGGCCGACGGCGTCGCAGGCACGCCCGCGCTCGACAACGCGGCGGACGAAGAGATGATGGGCTACGTGAGGGGAGAGGTCTAGTTGGCAGTCGACGAGAACAGCGTCGTGCGCGCACACCACCTGAGGGCGTACGACAAGAGGTACGGCCAGATGGCCAAGAAGCCAGAGGCGGAAATCGAGAGCTCCAAGTCGCAGACGGAGAGCGCAAGGCAGGCGGCCG
>Ga0129308_1002733_pt1 | contig 14167 bp, 11 predicted proteins | sample L827metagenome_FD_94440 | JGI IMG/M metagenome (GOLD analysis project Ga0129308, IMG submission 94440) | Ring-tailed lemur group fecal microbial communities from Wisconsin, USA - L827 metagenome | ecosystem: Host-associated > Mammals > Digestive system > Large intestine > Fecal | place: USA...
GATGAGTATTATTACTATGTAAAGATTGTACCTAAGATTTCTGTTCAGGAGAAAAATAAAAATGTAAAGAAGATTAGCACTACTTCAAGGCGGAGAAAGAAAGATAAGGAAGAGAAAATGAGTAATAAATAAAGGTGGGATATCTTGGAAAAGATAAAAGGATATTTGGAATGGTTATCATTAATACAATTTAATACTACAGACTTGATAGAGATTATCATTTTAAGTTTTCTTGTGTATCAGATTATATTGTGGATTAAAAATACAAGAGCATGGATGATTGCGAAAGGGATTGTAGTTGTACTGATTTTCGTATTGTTAGCTATTATTTTCCACTTAAATACAATTTTATGGTTGTTTAGTAATTCTGTGACATTTATTGTTATTGCTCTGGTAATTGTATTTCAACCTGAGTTTCGAATGGCATTAGAGGAAATTGGAAGAAAGAATTTTTTCTATAGTATGTTGCCGTTTGAGGACAATAAAAAAGAAGAGGAGAGAATTTCTAAAAATACAGTAAATGCGATTGCAAAAGCATGTGGAGATATGGCGAAGGTAAAAACGGGAGCATTGATTGTTATCGAGAGAAATGTTCAGCTTTCAGAGTACGAGAGAACAGGAATTGCTATTGATTCGCTTATTACAAGTCAATTACTTATCAATATTTTTGAACATAATACTCCTCTCCATGACGGGGCAGTGCTGATTCGAAATAATCGTATTGTAGCCGCCACTTGCTATTTGCCGTTGACACAGAGATTAAATGTGGCGAAGGAATTGGGAACGAGACATAGAGCAGCAATTGGAATTAGCGAAGTCGGAGATAGTTATACGGTTGTTGTGTCAGAAGAGACAGGAACAATTTCAGTAGCGTATGAGGGATATTTGCATAGAAATATGAGTGTAGATCAATTAAAAAAATTTTTATCAAGAGATAGTCACGAAAAAGTAGTAGAAAAAACAAAAAGTAAATTTAAAATATGGAAGGGTAGAAGCAGTGACGGGAAAAAAGATAAAGAATAATTTTAATATGAAAGTATTGTCTGTTATCATTGCGGTTATTATTTGGATTATTGTGGGAAATATCAATGATCCAGTGATATCGAGAGAAATCTCTGGGATTCAAGTTGAGTTTATCAATGAAAAAGTGTTGGATAAAATCAATAAGGCTTATGAATTAGAGGGTAGTGATAAAATTAGTATATCAGTATCTGGAAAGAAAAGCATTGTCTCTAGATTAAGGGCAAAAGATTTTAAAGCAAAAGCAGACTTATCGAAGCTTTCTATTGTTGAAGCTGTGCCAGTTGAAGTGTCTTTGAATCACAGTGGAAGCGGACAGGTGATAATTGATTTAGGAAAAAATACAATGCTGAAAGTGAAGATTGATGATGTGGAGACCGCAACAATACCAGTCAATGTAGAGGTAAAAGGGGAACCAGCGACAGGATACGCTGTCGGCAAAAAGACTGCTTCTCCTAATATGATTGAAGTGACTGGACCAACGACAGCAATTAATAAAATAGAAGAAGTGAAGTTAACCTGTGATGTGACTGGAACCAATAAAGATGTTAAGAAGAATGTAGATGTCCAGTTTTACTCTGAAAATGGAAAAAAAATAGATGCTTCCAGGTTGAAATATAATGAAAAGTCGATATCAGTATTAGTTGAGATTTGGAAACAAAAAACAATTCCCATTGAGATAGAAACAGAGGGAAAAATTGCGAGTGGCTACAGTGTAGCGTCAGTGGAATATGAACCTAAAACAGTTGCCATAGCTGGACCAGACGAGGAGTTGGCTGAGATTGATAGTATTGAACTGGAAAAAGTAGATATAAGTGGGGCGACAACAGATGTTGAGACTAATATTAGTTTGCTAGATACATTACTACCAGGCAATATTATTTTTCAGGAAAGTAATAAGAATGTCGCTGTAAAGGTTAAGATAGGGAAAAAGATTGAGAAAAAGATTAGTTTTTCAGCAGATGATATTCAGGTGATAGGAGCAGAAAATAATCAAAAGATATCATTTTTAGACGAAAAATACGGAGTGACAATTTCAGGATTAGAAAAAGATCTTAAAAATATTAGTATAAAAGATTTATCACCGCATATTCAAGTTGACGGATACTCAGATGGACTTCACAATGTCTCGATTGAGTTAGTGGAGAATAAAAATATTGAGGTGGAGTCTATCGATAATGCTAATATTGAGATTGAATCAAGTTCAACGAAGTCTACTTTTACTGTCACAGACACAGAATAAATAAATTAACGACCAGCACCAATACAGATACAGAGTGTGTATACTGTTTCGACACCGTATTTTTTTAAAATTCTTGTGCATGCCTCCAAGGTGGCTCCAGTAGTATAGATATCATCCACAAGGAGAACTGTCTTTAGAAAATGACAACTTGCCTGAAAATCAGGATTCACATAAAAAGCTTGAGAGAGATTGGAGAGTCTTTCTCTTGGTGAGAGTTCTTTTTGAGGAGTAGTGTAGACAGAGCGAATGAGGATAGAAGAAAATGTAGGAATGGATAGATAATTACTGAGAGTATTTGCTAGGAGCTCGGCTTGATTATAGCCGCGCTCCTTTTTCTTTTTTTCGTGAATGGGAACGGGAATAATCGCTTGGATAGAGAGAGAGGAAAAAGTATCTAGATGGAGACGGAGGGCTTCTTGGATATAGAAAGTAGAGAATTCACGTTTATTGTGATATTTGAATTGAGTCATAGAAAATTTAGTGTATTTATCATATAACATGACAGCAAAGCCGCGGTCAAAACTTTTTGGATGACGTCTGCAATCGTAGCAGTACTCTTCCTCATAATCTGAGAGTGGTTTTCCACAGCGATAGCAAGATGGCTGTCTGATGAAAGTAAGTTTATCTCGACAGGTGGGACAGATTGTATGGGATTGGGATAAAATATGAAGACAGATGGGACATCTTCTTGGGAAGAGAGCGTTTAGTAAAAAAGATTGTAACATAGAACTCCTTTCTTTTTGGTGTAGTTTTATTATTTATACTTTGTGAAACAGATAAAGTGGAATATTTTTTTGGTAGGAGACGCCATCCGTCAAAAGACCGTTCTTTCCCTTTCCAACACGTTGCGTTCCCGCCATTTTTCGCTGCTCCGCCTATTTATGGGGTTCATCGCAAACTCGTTTCGCTCAGACACGCTCAGAACCCCAAAGCTTCCGCAGCGAAAAATGTCTCCACTCCACTATCGTTGGCCAGAGAAAGAACGGTCTCTTGGCGTCTGCTCTCATTATTTCAAAACCTATACTTTTTCGAGTATTCCCTTATCGTGTAGTGCTTCCAAAGCCCCCATTTCTAATCGCCGTCGCATCGTCATCCACCGTAATACCATATTCTATGAAAATCCCCTGAACGACACCTGTATTTTTCTCTACTGTAACCGATTTCCCTTCATTGGAATCGTTTGTTAATTTGACAAAAATATGCCCTTCATTATCAGAATAGTAATAATCACTGTCGATAATGCCGACCGTATTATTTAGTTGAAGGCGATATTTGAAGCCTAATCCGCTTCGTGGAAAACATTGAAGAACCCAATTTTCTTCCATCTGTACTCGAATTCCAGTTGGAAACTTAATTGTCTCAGATGGTGCGAGAGTAAAGCTGATAGGAGAAAAAATATCATATCCAGCACTTCCTCTTGTCGCTCTTCTAGGAAGCTTGATTTCTTCGTAGAGCAATTTTATGTCATCTGCCGTTGCATTTGAATCGAAATCTAACCAATCTTTTGTAAATTGTTCTAAACTGACTTTCTGAAATTGTGCGATACGTTTCATCTTATTCTCCTTTTATTAGCAAGCGTTTATCTCATCGAGTGGAATCCATACATTACTAGTTTTGTGAAGTTTAATTTGCGTGTCAGAGTCATCTGCAGTTTCTTCTTCAAATAAGACAATATAGCCTGAATTATTTTGAAGTGTCTGTCTTACATCGATTATTCTCTGATTAGAGCTTCCTCTCCAGTGAAGCAAAGGATCTTTGGCAGCCTCAATAAATCGTCCATCTACAATAACATCCACCATGGAAAGGAAGGAAAGTTCTCTTATCTGTTCCCAGCGAAAGCCTGTATAAAGCCAAATATTTTTGGTTGGAAATCTCTCTTTCACTTCATAAATGAGTTCTTTTATTTCCTCACGGTTAGCAGGATGGAGTGGATCTCCACCGCTTAATGTGAGACCAGATATATGATCTTTTGATAGAGCATCAAATAATTCTTCTCTTGCCTCTTGGTCAAAAGGAAGACCTCCACATAAATCCCATGTAATCGGATTATGACATCCAGGACATTGGTGAGTACAGCCTGATACCCACAAGACAACTCGAAGTCCACAGCCATTTAACATATCATCTTTTGTTATATTATGGTAGCGCATTACATACTCTTCCTTTCTTTAATTTCTTCCATTTTTGCGTCATTTAATCGACTATCACCTTTTACGCGAGAATAGGATAGATAGCCATTCATACGATCAATTTTTGTTAAGTTGCGGCTGCCACATTCTGGGCAGACATCCATACTGAGTTCTTCGTGACCACAGTCATCGCAGTAAGCGAGAGATAGATTCACTCCCTCGTAGAGTCCCATTTTCATCGCACGGCGAACTAAAGTTTTAATGGCATCTAAATTATAGTCGATAGGATATTTTACGTACTGAATTTTTCCACCGTTTGATAGCTCCCAGAAGCGGTACTCTAAATCCTGTTTTTCGATAGGAGAGATATCTTCTGAGACATGACAGTGAAAGCCGTTGCTTACATAGGCACGGTCTGATACATTTTCAATAATTCCGTATTTTTTGCGGAACTGCGTTACTTGAAGACCACATAGATTTTCCGCTGGAGTTGCATAGATAGCGTATAAATTGCCGTCTTCTTTTTTAAACTCATCAACTTTTTTGTTAATATATTTTAAGACTTCCAGAGCAAATTCTCCGTCTTGTACAAGTGACTTTTTGTTATAAAGCTGTTGAAGTTCATTAAAAGCTGTGATGCCGAAGGAGGCGGTCGCAGTTTTTAAAAGTGGTTTAATCTTATCGTGAATTCCTAAATGTCCTCCATAAAAACCTCCCTCACAGTAGGCGAGAGGATTTGTAGATGCCTTCATTTCTCCTAAATAAGCGTATGTGCGAATATGTAGCTGACGGATTAAGTTAAGGTAATAGTCTAATACTTCATAAAAATCTTTGCCCTCCTGTTGAGACTTTGCATAGATCATTGGAAGATGAAGACTTACAACGCCGATATTAAAACGACCGATAAAGATTGGAGTATCGTTCTCATCGGCAGGATTCATACCCCCTTTTCTATACCAAGGAGATAGAAAAGCGCGACATCCCATAGGACTGATAATTTCCCCGTATTTTTTGTACATACTAGAAATATAACCCTCTCCTGTTAAGCTAAGCCAATCTGGATACATTGTCTTGGCAGAGCAGCGGATACCAGCTTCAAAGACATCCTCAAGTTCACCGCCTGGTCCGTGAAGCTTCTCATCATATAAAAATACAATTTTAGGGAAAAGAACAGGTTTTTTATGTCCTTTTTTACCCTGTCCTTTTCTTCTCACATTTAACATGGAGATAGTGGCCATCTTGGCAAAATATCCAGTTCCAGTTCCAGCAGTCACAGTGATAAATGGATAGTCACCGCGGCTTGAGGAAACGCTGTTAAATTTATATTCTAATCCCTGGAAGCCTTGATTAAATTCATATTGGACATCTTTTAAAGCTTCTTTTTTGGCAATTTCTTTGCTAAGACCGAGAGATAAATATTTCTTTTTTGCTCTCTGATAGGATTTCTCGGCGTAAGGTTCTAATATACATTCAATGCTAGGTACAGTAAAGCCGCCATACTGTTGACTGGCTGCGCTTAGGACGATATCTCCAATTACGTCAAATGCGACATCTAGAGATTTCGGCTCATTATACCAGAGATTTCCCATCTCGAATCCACCACTTAGAACGTTTTTTACATCGAAAAGGCAGCAGTTCATAGTATCTCTTCTGGCGGACATATCGTGAATATAAATATATCCATCGCGACAGGCTTGGAGTTCTTCCGTTGTTAGGAAGAATTTTTTATATAACTCTTTATTTAATTCATTGAAAATAAGGCTTCGCTTCGTGGACACGAGAGCACTGTCCGTATTGCTATTTTCCTTATCTCCAATATACATAATGGACTGGCTTTTTTTGTACACTTCATCTAGCATTTGAACGAAATCTTGTTTATAGTTTCGATAGTCCTTATAGCTTTTTGCAACAGAAGGATTGGTCTGCTCAAGAGCGCTTTCCACGATATTATGCATCTGTGCAATGTGAATCTCGTTTGTATGTAAAGAATATGCTTTTTCCTCCACGTAATCGCAGATAAACTTTAATTCTTCCTCTGTAAAGGTTACAAGAGCACGGTAGGCTGACTTATTGACTGCAGTTACTACTTTCTGGACATTAAATTGTTCTTTTGTATTATCTTTTTTTATGATTTTTACTTGACTCATATCGTACATGAGAAACATCCCCTCTTTAATAAAAATAGATAACAATATATAGTGATAAAGGTTATTATAAACACTATATAATGTGTGAAAACAAATCTATAGTATCATTGGTATAGGGATAATGTCAAGGTAAAATATAGCGTAATATTTTTGAGAACTTTTTCGTTTTTCCCGAAAAATACTCTTGACAAAAAAGAAATTTAAAAATATGGAAAATATTATAAAAAAAAGAAAAATTTAGTATAAATGAAAGATGGGATATTTTCAAAGAAAAGAGAACACTAAAAAAGTTATCCACAATAAAATGTGGATAATGTGGATAACTATGAAAAATTTATCCAAAGTATCCACAACAAAAAAGTATCATTAAAAGAATTTTTAGTATAAAAATTTTATATCGAGTGTAAGTTGAAAAACTTTCTGAAAGATACAGATTTTAAAATAGATAGAATCACAGACGCGAAAAGGGCAATGAATATATTCGTTGCCCTTTTTCGTTGCGCTATGGAACTTTATTGTCGATTTTTTATTTAATTTTTATGGTCTTTACAACTGTATTTCCCGCTTTATCTTTTGCATAGAAAGAATAAGTATTTTTAGAGGAAACAGTAATTGTCTTTGTCTTATTAAAAGAAGTTAATTTTGTTCCTTTTGATTTTAGATAGGCAGCGCTATGATTGTATTTTGCATATCGAACCTCGCTAAGACCAGAGACAGAGTCAGATGCTTTTACTGTAATTTTGTACTGTTTCCCTGATCTTTTATAAGAAAGAGAGAGGGAAGGAGGAGTTTTATCTAAAGTTATAGTTTTCACAACTGAATTTCCTGCCTTGTCCTTTGCATAGAAGGAATAGACTCCTTCAGAGGAAACGGTAATTGTCTTTGTGTTATTAAAAGAAGTTAATTTTGTTCCTTTTGATTTTAGATAGGAAGCACTATGTTTAGATTTCGCATATCGAATTTCGCTAAGACCAGATGCGGAATCAGATGCTTTTATTGTAATATTATATTTTTTTCCTGATTTTTTGTAAGAAAGAGAGAGAGAAGGTGCAGTTTTATCAAATTCTACATTTATAACCTTTACAGTCTCATTTCCAGCGTTATCTTGTGCATAAATTGTATAATATCCCTGTGTAGTTACAAATGGTTTCACTCCAGAGGTGAGAACTTTTCCTTTTTCTCCGTTTTTAAAGAAAGAGGTAGAAAGTTTGCCGTAGGCGTATCTTTGAACGCGGGTATGAGAGCCACCTTTATCTGTGACACTTACGGATAAATAGGCACCATTTTTGCTAGGAATAATAGTAGATTTAATCGTTGGAGGAGTTTTATCCTCAGTATACTCTTTTCCTTGTATTTTAGAAATAGCTAAAGAGGCATTGATAATGCCATTTGTTGTTACTTTGTTTTTTAGAGCAGACAAAGATTTTGTTGATTCTAAAAGTAAACTTTTTGCTCTGGCAGGATATAGAGTGGAATCATAGGCATATAGCATTGCGGCTACTCCTGTGACAAATGGGGTTGCCATAGAAGTTCCGGAATCATATCCATATTTGCCAACAATTGTACTACAGATATTGGAACCAGGAGCTGCCATAGAGACTGTTTCTTTTCCAAAATTAGAAAAATATGAAAGTGTACCATCAGGGTCAATAGAGGTAACACCAACTGTATTATTTAAATTATAAGAACAAGGATAGCTTGGCTCATAATCAATATTTGTGCCATATCCATTTCCAGCGGAGCAGATAAATAACATATTTGACTCGGAGATTGCTAATTTTAAAGCAGGGTCATCATTATCACAGTTCCAACTTGCATTACAAATCTTAGCTCCGTTATAGGAAGCATATTTGATGGCTTTTATGATATTGGCAGTATCTCCCTCGGCGTTTGGACCTCCTGCTGTCTTTAGAGACATAATTTTTACATTTACATTGGAGGCAACACCAGCGATACCAAAATTATTATTAGCAGTAGCTGCGATGATGCCTGCACATCGGGTTCCGTGATTGTCATTATCCTTTTTGGAAGCTGAAGTACCTGAATAGTGACATATTGTGGCATCATCATTGTAAAAATCCCATCCATATATATCGTCTTTATATCCATTATTATCATCATCTACGCCGTTAGTTCCATCAAGTTCTGCCTTATTATACCACATATGGTCCTTCAAATCTTTATGTTGATAATCGACTCCAGTATCAATGACCGCTACGATTACTTCGTTATTAGATTGAAAATTTTTCCAGGCATTTAAGACATCGATATCAATTCCGCTAGATGAAGAGGAGGTTTGAGCTAGATTAGAGCTAGAGGAGGCTTTATTATAAAGCCCCCATTGTTTATTAAAAAAAGTGTCATTGGGAAGAGAATATGTGGCAACTGTATCTTCTAATTCATCTATCTCCTCACCTTCTTCAAAGCTTGAAAAAGAGTATTTATAGTTTGGTTGAATGATGGAAATTTCTTGAATCGTACTTAAAATAGCGATATCTTCCTCTATAATAGTTTTTGACTGAGCAGTAAAAACTGCAATACCATCAGAGTAAGATTCTAAAGTTGTTTCTGGAAGTTTATCTGCGATTTCTTGTACTCTTTTTTCATTAATATCTGTTTTAAACTGAACAAGTAATTCATTGTCATCATATTCAGAAGGGTCTTCTGTGGCAATTTCGATATCCTCGATGGTCTCGTAGGCTTCCGTTTCAGTTACGCTTTCTGTTGTACTTGAGTCAGCTGTAGTGTCGGATGTACTATCGTCTTCTTTAGAATCTTTATCCTCCTCGGAGCTTTCTGTATCTTCCTCAGAATCTTTGACGTCCTTGGAGCTTTCCTCATTTTCTTTGGAATCCTTGTTGTTTTTAGAAGTTTCATCGCCCTCTTTAGAGTCTTTGTTTTCTTCGGAGTTTTTATTGTTTTCTTTGGAACCTTTGTCATCTTTGGAGTTATTTTCTTCATTTTTAGAGTCTTCTTCGTTTTTTGTGGAGGAATCTGCCTTGGATGACGTTGTTGAGGTTGAGTTTAAGGTATTATCTTCAGAGGAAATAATTTCTTTTGTTTTTCCTGCTGTTGCTGACTCAGATGGGGAATTCGATTTCTTTACGGAATCTATAACAGAAGAGATTGTATCTTCCATTTGAGAAGTTTGAGATTCATCTGTTGAGAGAGCGAAAGAAGGAAAGGATTGAGTAAGTGCAATAGTAGAAGCTAAAGAATAGCAAAAAACAAATTTGGCATATTTTTTTCGTTTGTTTTTCAGAGAGTTAAAAAAAGCTTTTTTCACGTTAATATCTCCTTTCGAAAATTATTTATTATATTATCAAATAAATTATTCTGTAAAGTTTCACTAGAAATATGATAAATTTATGACCTTATGTACAAAGTACGTCCGCTCAAAGAGCATAAATCATGAGATACCTGAAAAGGTATGCTTATAATTAATAGAAAGTATATAATAGATTAAAAAAAATTTCCATAGAAAAATGAAAAAAAACTTAGAAAACTAAAAAAATGATTGACGAAGGATGGGGAATGTGATATAGTATTGTGGCGATGGAAGAGGTCTTTTTTTTATGCCTTAATTTTTATACCTATTCGGTTATACTGTATTTCATGTCCTTGCGGGCAGAGATGTTTCAAACGATAAGGTATGAAAAGCAAAGCTTTTCATAGCGAGAAAGGATTACAGATAATGATTTCTTTTTTTGCTAAGAACTAATTTATAAATTAACACGGAGGTGGAAGTGATGCGAGTAAGAATTACATTAGCATGTACAGAATGTAAACAGCGTAATTACAATATGACAAAAGAAAAGAAAAATCATCCAGAAAGATTGGAGACAAAGAAGTATTGTAGATTCTGTAAAAAGCATACAACGCACAAGGAAACAAAATAATTGCCCATGCATTTAACAGCTAATAGGAGGGAGACAATGCAAAATTCGGCTAATAAATGGTTTAAAAACCTTCAATCTGAATTTAAAAAAATCATTTGGCCTGGAAAAGAACAGGTTGCAGAGGAAACAGGAGTTGTCGTTATTATTTCTATTGTTTTGGGTATTATCATTGCTATACTGGATATGGTTTTTCAGTATGGAGTACAATTATTAATTCGCTAAAGGCAAAGGTGATTATATGTCAGAATTAAATAATAATCCGCAAGAAAAAGAAAATGATTATGAAGAAGGATTACATTGGTACGTTGTGCATACGTATTCCGGATACGAGAACAAAGTAAAAGCTAATATCGAGAAGACAATCGAGAATAGAAAGCTTCAAGACCAAATTCTAGAAGTAATTGTACCTCTTCAAGAAGTAGTGGAGATTACTGGAGGCGTTCGCAAAAATGTCTCTCAAAAATTATTTCCAGGATATGTTCTGATTCATATGTATATGAACGATGATACATGGTATGTTATTCGTAATACAAGAGGTGTGACTGGATTTGTCGGTCCAGGTTCTAAACCTGTTCCTCTGACACAGGAGGAGATGGATAATCTCGGTATCACAGAGAGTATTCAAGACATTATCATTGATGTTGAGGTTGGAGATGCTATTGAAGTTATCTCTGGTCCATATGTAGGAGTAATCAGTAACGTAAAGGCAATTCATGAAAACAAACAAACAGTTACGATTGAAGTAGAGATGTTTGGTCGAGCTACAGATGTAGAGATAGGATTTTTAGATATTAGAAAACAGTAACAAATAAGCTTGCAAAAGGCAGGCGGTGGGAGGGTCAATCCCGCAATTACCACAATATTAGGAGGTGCGCTATCATGGCGAAAAAAGTAACAGGTTATATTAAATTACAGATTCCAGCAGGCAAGGCAACACCAGCTCCACCGGTAGGTCCAGCACTTGGACAGCATGGTGTTAACATTGTACAGTTTACAAAAGAGTTCAATGCAAGAACAGCAGACAAAGATGGAATGATTATTCCAGTTGTTATTACTGTATATCAGGATAGAAGCTTCAGCTTCATTACAAAAACTCCACCAGCAGCAGTTCTTTTAAAGAAAGCTTGTAATATCAAATCTGGTTCTGGTGTACCTAATAGAACAAAAGTTGCTAAGGTTTCTAAAGACCAAGTTAGAGAGATCGCAGAACTTAAGATGAAAGATTTAAATGCAGGCAGCATCGAGGCAGCTATGAGCATGATCGAGGGAACTGCAAAGAGCATGGGAATCGTAGTAGAGTAAAGAAAAGTTAACACAAATTAGTGGGAGGGAAGTCTCCCGATAATACCACAGGAGGTTTTTATAATGAAAAAAGGAAAACGATATTTAGAATCTGCAAAATTAGTTGATAGATCTATCACATATGATCCAGCAGATGCAGTAGCATTAGTAAAGAAAACTGCAACTGTAAAATTTGATGAGACAGTAGAAGCTCATATCAGACTTGGCGTAGATGGTCGTCATGCTGACCAACAAGTACGTGGCGCTGTAGTATTACCACACGGAACTGGTAAAAAAGTTAGAGTACTTGTATTTGCGAAAGGAGCTAAATTAGATGAGGCTCAGGCAGCAGGTGCTGATTTTGTAGGTGGAGAAGAGCTCGTTCCAAGAATCCAAAAAGAAGGATGGTTAGACTTCGACGTTGTTGTTGCTACACCTGACATGATGGGTATCGTTGGTCGTTTAGGACGTATCTTAGGACCAAAAGGATTAATGCCTAATCCAAAAGCTGGAACAGTTACAATGGATGTAACAAAAGCTATCAACGATATCAAAGCTGGTAAGATTGAGTACCGCTTAGACAAAACTAATATTATTCACGTTCCTGTAGGAAAAGTTTCCTTCACAGAGGAACAACTCGCAGACAACTTCCAGACGTTAATGGATGCAATTATCAAAGCAAAACCAGCTGCAGCAAAAGGACAGTATTTAAGAAGCGTTGTTATCAGCTCCACAATGGGACCTGGTATCAAGATTAATACTACAAAGTTCTAAATTGTATTCATATAGAAAATGAAGAGGCTATTATGCAAATGCATGATAGCTTCTTTTTTTATTGCTCACTTCGACAGAAAGAACGAAGCGACTGGAGTATAATCCTAAAAGAAAATAGCAATATATTCATGATATGGTATCGGGGTCAAAAGCTTATATGTTGTCTCATGTTTGCATGAAACAGTGTGACTTTGGCAACCGCAAAACATGAGAAAATAGCCCTAGCAGGGCGGATTGCGAATGGTTTAGGATTATAAAAATAGTTGGGAGAGTTGAAATGGGAAAAGATTATGGGATTCAAAAAGATGCACAGATGGTAACTGCTAATAAAGTAAAAGAGCTCTCAAATGCGTTTGAAAAGATAGAGAGAGAGCTCAGAAAAAATCCAAAGAAAAGAAATTATATTAATAAAGAGGAATTTGAGAGAATTTTAAGTAAAGCAGCGATAGAGGTTTGTGACCAATGTGATAATTATGATAATTGTTATGGAGGAGAATTTTCTCTTATTTATAGAGAAGCATATCGGATTGTAGATAAATTAGAGACAGAACAGTTTTTAACATTAGACTCTGTTCCAGCTTCTTTTATTCAAAGATGTGATCGACTCAACAGTATGCTAAGAGAATTAAAGAAGGATTACGAGCTTACAAGACAAAATTTAGCTTGGACAAATCGAATGATTGATATGAGAATCATTTTGGCACAACAGATGTCAGAGATGACAGCTATTTTACAAAATTTTCATGTAAATTTACAGTTAGAAGAAAAAGAAAGCAGGGGTTTTGAAAAAGATTTAATAAGACTTTGTAAGAGGTATAAGATTTTAGTAAAGAGAGTAGTAATATACGAGACAAAAAAGGGGAGAAGAGAGATTTATCTGGTGGCGAAATCTCTTCAGGGAAGAGTTTCAACAGAAAAAATTTCTAGATTAATTGGGAAAGTTGCAAAATATAAGATGATACCCGCTAGAGAGACAAAAATTTTGTTGGGAGAGAGCTATGCTGTACTTCATTTTGTGGAGGATACAAAGCTTCAAGTAAAAAAGGGAGTGAGTTGTAAACCAAAAGAAGAGTTCCTAAGCTCTGGTGATAATTTCTCCATATTTACTCCAGTGATTGGAAAAGAGATTTTTATAGCGGCAGATGGAATGGGAAGCGGTATAAAAGCAAGTGAGATAAGTAAAAAAATATTAGAAATCCTAGAAACTTTATTGGAAGCTGGATTTGGGGAGGAAGAGGCAGTAAAATGTGCTAATACAGTGGTAAGCCTTGGACTTGACAGAGAAGTTTATACGACAGTAGATTTATTTTCTATTGATACTTACGAGGCAAAGGGGCGTTTTATTAAGACTGGAGGAGCTCAGACATTTTTAAAGAGAGCAGGAAAGCCAGTTGAGGTGATTTTTCCATCCACTCTTCCAGCAGGAATATTAGATAGAGTAGAATTTGATTGTGTGGAAAGAAATCTATATCGAAATGATTTATTTATTATGGTGACAGATGGAGTTTTGGAGAGTATTGATATAGAGAGAGGTCAGGAGAAATTTGTAGATTGGATTGAAAAAATAGACTTGACAAATCCACAGCAAATAGCTGATTATTTAATGGAACAGTTATGGAAACAATGTCAGGGCAGTTTGAGGGATGACGCGATGATTTTAGTTGTCCTGATTGA
>Ga0129308_1002735_pt1 | contig 14158 bp, 12 predicted proteins | sample L827metagenome_FD_94440 | JGI IMG/M metagenome (GOLD analysis project Ga0129308, IMG submission 94440) | Ring-tailed lemur group fecal microbial communities from Wisconsin, USA - L827 metagenome | ecosystem: Host-associated > Mammals > Digestive system > Large intestine > Fecal | place: USA...
ACACTATATTCCTTCCAACCTTTAATAATAATATATTGATTAAACTTTATACATTGTTTAGCAAAATCTGTATAATCCAATTCCACACTATTTTCATATTCTTCATTCTCTATATCATACAAAGACAACTTCTCATCATCTAAAAACAATATTCTATGATCATCATAAAACACAAAGTCTTCAACAAAAACATTTGAAATACTTATATCTGTATTATCCAAAAAAGAATAAACAAATAATTCATTTCTTGTTGAAGCTATTATATATTTATCGTTTATTTGAAATTTATCAATCACTGTATACTCAGAATTTGCAGATAATATAGCATTGGTTTCACCAGTTTCTAAATCATATATACTTACAGTTTTTGAATTTGAAGGACTAAAAAACAAATATTTACTCTTGATTATTATATTATCCCGATTGACATCCAATTCATTGTATTCATTTATAAATATACATTTATCATCTTGTATTTGATATACCTTAAATCCTGAATTTTGAATGAAAACTAAATATAAATCATGATCATCAACTAAAAAATAACTTCTATAATAACCATAATCATAATCCTCATATTTCTCACAATAAATTTCTTTTATTTGACTATCTTTACTTTTCTTAATGATAAAAGAATCATCTATAAAAAGTGTATAATAATATTCATCATTATCTACAAATATATCATCAAATTGACTATAATCTGTTTCCATTGATATTGTTGATATCTTCTTTAATTTTTCATCAAAAACATTATACAAAGAACGTTCATCATCATAAATAAACAACTGATCATTCATGATCTTTGCCTCACCATCACTATTCATTAATTCCTTATTAACAATTTCTATCTCAAATGACTCTTTACCAAGTTTATTACCTACTTGTACATAATTTAATCCTATTATTATTCCTAAAATAAGTATTGTAAAATTTCTTAATAAAGCTCTAGTATTAATACTTCTTTTACCACGAATATATAAGTAAAGAAATAAACAATATAACATTGTTATAACTGCACAAAGTATACTCATTAATTGTAAATGCCAAAACAAATGAAGAACAATACCTGCTATTCCTATAATAATAATCAATTTATCTATAAATTGTATTGAATAGTTCCTACAATCTAGTTCATACAATGCTTCATGTAAATTTGGATGAAGTGTTGATGTTTTCAAAGGAAATTCTTTCAATAAAAATTGAACAACTTTATTAGGTGTACCTTTTGTCTTTAAAATAACCGCAAATATTTTTTGAAATTCTTGATTATTTTTGTATAATTGGAATTTCGAACTTTTAATGATATGATGTACTCTCTCATATGTTGTATAATGCTCCATTTCATATATATATTGATCTAGAACATCTTGATAATTTAAATATAATAAAATATTTTCATATATTGCATCATATTCTTCTTTAGATAAATACTTACCTTCTTTTATACAACATTGATATGCTTCTTTAATTTTCGCAATATCATTAGTCTTTTCAATTCCCAGTAGTTCAAACCACACTTCCATTATTAATCCCCTCTACTCTCCTTAATATTATCTTATAATAAAAAATAGTTTCCTACAAGTTATGAAAGACATAAAAACTATATATAATTAATCTTGACATCTTTCTTTTGTTTTTTTAGAATGAAAAAAAACTAAGGAGAAAGAAAAATGAACGCTTGTTTTAAATCAACACAAATCCTTTTACCAAAAAAAGGAACAAATATGCATAAGTGGGCTGTTGTTGCCTGCGATCAATATACAAGTCAAGAAGATTATTGGAAGGAAGTTGAAAATATTGTTGGTGATGCACCTTCAACTTTAAACCTCATTTTTCCAGAAGTCTATTTAGAAAAAGATACAAAACGTATTGATCGTGTGCATAATGCTATGAAACAATATATTGATAATCAATTATTAGAAGAAAAAATTCAAGATGGTTTTGTTTTAGTAGAAAGAGAAACAGAATCTGGAGTGCGTTTAGGTCTTGTGGGGGTTATTGACTTAGAAACATATGATTATACTCCTGGTTCTTCTTCATTGATTCGTGCAACTGAAGGAACAATTCAATCTCGTATTCCTCCAAGATTAAAAATTCGTGAAGGAGCTATTATGGAACTTCCTCATATTATGGTTCTCATTGATGATCCTCAACAACAACTTATTGAAACACTTTATAGCCAAAAAGAAACATTTGAAGTTCTTTATGACACAGACTTGATGTTAAATGGTGGACATATTAAAGGATATGCCATCACTAACAACAAAGCCAAAGAAGTTAATAATTTGTTATATACGCTTCAACAACAATGCAATGGTTTCTTTTTAGCAGTTGGTGATGGAAATCATTCTCTTGCTACTGCGAAAACATATTGGGAAAATATTAAAAAAGATTTACCAGCAGATCAACAAAATTCTCATCCTGCTCGTTATGCAATGGTTGAACTTGTTAATCTTCATAGTCCAGCATTAATTTTTGAACCTATTCATCGTGTATTATTCAATGTTAATGTGCAAGACTTTGTCAATCAATTAAAAGAACATCTTCAAAGTCATCATATTGCATATGAAGATGGAAATGATATTGTTATTATTGACGAGAATAGTGAATTAGGTATATCTTTATTAAATACTGATGGAAAATTACCTATTGATATCTTACAACATTTTATTGATGACTATTTGAAGATTCATCAAGAAACAACTATTGACTATGTTCATGGTGAAGATGCTTTACAATCATTAGGAACAAAGAAAAATAACTGTGGTATACGTTTAGGAACTATTGATAAGAATACGCTTTTCCCAGCTATTGCTGCTGGTGGTGTTTTACCTAGAAAAACTTTTTCTATGGGTGAAGCTCATGAAAAACGTTATTATATTGAATGTAGAAAAATCATGAAATAAAGCACGATTTCGATCGTGTTTTTTATTTATCTCATTGTACTTACCAATCTTGTTTTACTTAACTTTTCATACAACATATCCTTATTTGTAAAAAGATACTTAATAAACGAGATAGAATACATCACTAACAATGATCCTAAAATAATTAATCCTATAAATTCTCTTAAACCATTATTACCTGCATGTAAAATCAACCAACAAATACCCATAGGTATTAAAATATAAATAGAAACACATATTATTTTTCTTAATAATAATCTTTTAACATTGATTTGATCTTGATAATCCAAGATTTGAATATTTAAAAACTTCTTTCCTAATGTACTTGTATCTAAAAATAAAGGAATAACAAAATAATATATAATAGCAATCATCATCAATAAATATACATTATTTATAAAAATAATAGCCACTATCTCTATAAAAAATAAAATAAATAAATCCAGTAAAAAAGCAAGAGTTCTTCTAAGTCCTGAAATAGTTTTACCTTTTTCTCTCATATGTATATTTATTTCTTCTATTGTTGGAAGTATTTTAATCAAAGGATAACAAAGAAAATAACCTACAACACCTCCACAAGTATTTAATAGTAAATCATCAACATCAAACAATCTATAACCTCTTGGATAAATAAAATATAGTCCACTCAATTGTGTTAATTCAAAAAACAAACTCAATAAAAATGAATATATAATGATTTTCTTTATATTACATTGAAAATAATATCTTAAAAACATACCAAAAGGAATTGTTAAAACTATATTGAATAATGGTACATAGAAATATGACTCTTTGATAGCTGGTATATATGTATATATATTTGTTATTGATAATGAAGAATGTTCAATAAAATCAATAACAAAACAAAAAGGCATCAACTGCATTCTTGGTGAAGTCATTTTAGCAACCTCACTGATTTTTGGTAATGGTAATATAACAAGAAAATATGCACATATCATATAAAAAATAAACAAATAGATAATACCTGATTTAAAAAGAGATATAGAACCATATTTATGATACTGACTCAATAAAAAAGGCATTGTAAAAAGTAGTGCTACCAATGGAAAAAATAAAGCAGCATATTTAATAATATTCACATAACTCATTGATATGATCCTCTCCCTATATAATATTGATATTTTATTGCATACATAGTTAATCACCTATCTTTGCTTACATTATACAAGAAATTTCTACATATAATCTTACACTTTTGTCACTTACCACTTTTTTATTTATATTATCTTGTATGATGTTTTATTTGCTTGTTAAAAATACGAGTGTTATAATACATGAAGAAAGAAGGTCATATTATGAGTAAAGTAGATATTATTTCTGGCTTTTTAGGGGCTGGAAAGACAACATTAATTAAAAAATTAATTCAAGAAAGTTTAAGTCAAGAAAAAGTTGTTTTGATTGAAAATGAATTTGGTGAAATTGGTATTGATGGATCTTTTTTAAAGGATGCTGGTATTGAAATCACTGAAATGAACTCTGGATGTATTTGTTGTTCATTAGTTGGTGATTTTAGTGAAGCCTTGAAAAAAGTTGTTCATGAATATCATCCTGATCGTATTATTATTGAACCATCAGGTGTTGGTAAATTATCAGATGTTATTCAAGCAGTTGTTGATGTTCATGATGATGAACTTCAACTTAATAGTTTTGTTGCTGTTATTGATGCTAAAAAATGTAAAACATATTCTTTAAATTTTGGTGAATTCTTTAATAACCAAATTGAATATGCTTCTACGATCATATTAAGTAGAACTCAAGATATTAATAATGAAAAATTAGAAGAAGATATTGCGATCATCAAAGGTTTGAATACAAATGCAAATATTATAACAACACCTTGGGATGATTTAACTGGTGATATTATTTTAAACGCATTAGAAAACAAAGATTCTTTAAAAGAAATTTTAATGAAAGAAGAAGAAATATGTCCAGAATGTGGTCATCACCATCATCACGATCATGAATGTTGTCACGGAGAACATCATCATGAACACCATCATCATGATCATGAATGTTGTCATGGAGAACATCATCATCACCATGCAGATGAAGTTTTTACAAGTATAGGTAAAGAAACTGTTCACACATATACACAAGAACAATTGGAAGAAATATTAAAAGTGCTTTCTTCTTCTGAAGATTTTGGACATATATTACGTGCTAAAGGAATTTTACCTACACCTGCTCATACTTGGTTACATTTTGATTTAGTTCCGGGTGAATATGAAGTTCGAGATGGGGAAGCTGATTATACTGGACGTTTATGTGTTATTGGTAAAGATTTAATTGAAGAAAAGATTTGGGAATTATTTGGAGTTAAATAATGAGAACAAGAATTTATTTATTTACTGGTTTTTTAGATAGTGGAAAGACAACATTTATCAATGATACATTAACAACAACTGATTTTTGTGAAAATGAAAAAACTTTATTGATTGTTAGTGAACAAGGTGAAATTGAATATAATCAAGAACAATTAGAATCATTTAATTGTGATCTTGTTTATGTTACAAGTGAAGAACAATGGACTTATGAATATTTTGAAGAATTAAAAGAAAAATACAATCCTACTCAAGTACTTGTTGAATTAAATGGTATGTATAATGTCAATAGATTTTTAGCATGTAGTTTACCTGATGAATGGCAAGTTGTTCAAGTTCTCACGACCATCAATGCTCAAACATTTGGTTTATATATTCAAAACATGAGATCTTTATTATTCCAACATGTTGTTCATACAGATTTATTGATTTTTAATAGAATCAATGATTCTATTAAAAAGTCTTTTCTAAGAAATAACATTAAAGCAATCAATTCATCATGTCAAATTATTTATGAAAAAGAAGATGGTACAATTAATGCTTTAGATGATGATGAATTACCATTTGATATATCTGGTGATGAATTAAATATTTTGGATCATGATTTTGGTATTTTCTGTATGGATGCTTTAGATCATCCTGATAAATACGCTGGTAAAACCATAACTATGAAAGGAAAGTTTATTGGTAGAGATAAACAAATTGAAGATGGATTTGTTATTGGAAGGCTGGCGATGGTATGTTGTGAAGAAGATACTTCTTTAATTGGAATGATTTGTGAACATCCAGCTGCAAAACAATTGATTCCTAATGAATGGATTCAAGTAACAGGAAAAATTCATCTTGAATATGATAATGAACTTGGTGGAAATGTTTGTATATTAAAAGTGGAAGATTTGAAAGTCGTTCCACCATTAGATAATGAATATGTTACTTTTGATTAGAGGACAATGTCCTCTTTTTTGATTAAAAGATTTTTCTTATCAATAAAAATATAACAAATGACAACAACAATGATAAAACAAATGGAAAATAAGTAATAAACATTGTTCCCATCAAATTTCCACCAATATTTGTTCGCCATAGCAATGTTTCTATAAAAGAATATGTCCTTGTATATTCAGAAAAATACTTTATTGGCAACAAAAATAATAACCATATATTTATACTTAAAAATATTTTTTGAGCAGCCATATCATTCTCTTTTAATGCAAAATATTCAAATAAAGCACAACCTATAATTTGAATAGTTATACCACATAACAATGAAATACTATTAAAATAATAATTCCATAACATATATCCAACTATAGCACCTAAAAGAACAATCAATGTACTCACACCAAGAAATGTAGATACTTGTCTTTTATTTTTATGATTTTCTTCTATTTCATCTTTCAATAAATAATCAGTTGAAACACCAAATATTTCACTAATCATAATAATATTATGTATATCTGGTTGACTATCTCCTAATTCCCACTTAGAAATAGATTGCCTAGATACATTTAACCGATCAGCAATCTGTTGTTGAGAAAGATGATTATCTTTTCTTAACTTCAATAATTTATCTTTCAATTCCATAAAACTTCCTCCTCACATCATTATCTTATCAATTTTCTACGCAACTATCTACATAGCCTCTTTGGAAAAGTCGCACGTCTTAGTTGCATTTTTAAAACTTCTCTATATTTTATCTATTTTTATGAAAAAATAAATCATTTTTAACTTCAATCAACACGAAAACTTAAAAATCGAAAATAGTTTTTTCATCATCTTTTCCATTTTCATCATAATATTATTGTTCCAGTATAAAACATAACCCTTTTTATCATATTTGTATAGCTTCGTTATATTTCCGAGGAAATAATTCTCATAATAAAAAGTGGATATCTCCACTTTTACCTCAATTTACATCTTTTATTAAATAACCTTTTTTATCCAATTCTTCTTCTATCAAATCTAATATTTCACTATTTTCAGCTTCTATCGTATGATAATGTTTTCCATTACATAAACGCTTTAAAGGAACAGCACTTGTTTTTTTCACTTTTTCTACAAAATTTAGGACTTCCCTTCTATTGCTGATAACTAATGGTGCTGTCACTTGACCATATAATTCATGATCAACCATGACATTTAATATTTTCCCACCTAAATCAACAATTGTATTCATTTCATCAGCAATCTGCTCATTATCATGTTCAACATAAACAACTCTCTTTTCTGTTGTATTTGTATCTGATAATAAAATATATCCTCTATTTGTAGAAATAATATTATGATGTTTCGCTCTTAATAAAGCAATATCTGTCACAATAACTTGCCTGCTGACATGATATTCTTTTGCTAAAATTGTTCCAGATAAAGGTTTTTCTGTTGAATGCAATTTTTCTAATATCTTTTGTCTACGTATATTTCCATTCATAAATTATTCCTCAATAGTTAGATTTTTTAAAGAAATATCTAAAGCCTTGACAGAATGAGTTAATGCTCCGCATGATACATAATTCACACCCGTTTGTGCGATTTCTACCAAACGTTCTTTGCTAACATTTCCAGAACATTCTGTTAATGCTCGTCCTTGAATCAATTCAACAGCTTCTTTCATCATATCATTAGACATATTATCTAACATAATAATATCAGCACCTGCTTCTACAGCTTCTTTAACCATGTCTAAATTTTCAACTTCAATTTCAATCTTTCTAACAAATGGAGCATAATCTTTTGCTAGTTCAATCGCCTTTGTTACACTTCCAGCAGCATCAATATGATTATCTTTGATCAATATTCCATCCGATAAATTATATCGATGATTTTTTCCACCACCAACAGTTACAGCGTATTTTTCAAAAGGTCTCATATTTGGCACTGTTTTTCGTGTATCCAACAAAATTGTTTGATAGCCTTTTAAAATATCCACCATTTCTCTTGTTTGAGAAGCAATCCCACTCATTCTTTGAAGATAATTTAAAGCCGTACGTTCTCCAGAAAGAATAGCCTTTATATGACCATAAATATAACCAATCAAATCACCTTTATGAACAATATCTCCATCTTTACACTTTGTTTCAAAATAAGAGTCAGAATCTAACAACGTAAAAACTCTCGCAAAAACATCTAAACCGCAAATCACACCATCTTCTTTACAGATCAATTCAGCTTTTCCTTTTTTATTGTCACGCATAATCGCATTTGTTGTGACATCTTCACTCGTAATATCTTCTTTTAAAGCATTTAAGATATATCCATCAATTTGAATTGTCATGTTGACACCATTTATCATAAAAATCCCTATCCTTTCTTTTTATTTCTTCCATCACTAAATGTCTATATTCTTCTTCTATCTTATCATATGGTTCTTCACTTATGTCAACCTCTGGTGTAGTTACTTCGATATCATCAATATATGTTTGAATATGTTGAGCAGCCCTTTTCGCAAAAACAAGACTCTCTAACAATGAATTACTTGCTAATCTATTCATACCATGTACTCCATTGCAACTTGTTTCTCCAATTGCATATAAATGATCTTTATTTGTTTGACTATCCATATTCACTTTAATACCACCCATAAAGTAATGTTGAGCTGGTGTAATAGGGATCAAATCTTTTTCCATTGCATATCCTTCTTCTAAACAACGTTTATAGATATTTGGAAAACGCTTGATAATTTCTTCTTTAGGCATATGTGTTAAAGATAAATAAACATGATCAGTATGGAACTTTTCTTGTTCCTTTCTAATGTTTTCTGTCACAATATCTCTTGGTTGCAATTCATCACAGAAACGCTTACCATCAGGATTTAAAAGAATGGCTCCTTCACCTCTTACAGATTCAGAAATTAAAAATCTACGTCCCGGTTTCTTTGAATAAAGTGTTGTTGGATGTATTTGTATATAATGAATATTTTCTAATTCAATATGATGTTTTAAACTGATCGCTAAAGCATCACCAGTTAAATGAGGGAAATTTGTTGATTGAGCAAACAATCCACCAATTCCTCCAGTCGCAAGAATAACAACCTTACTATAAATAGCACTTCTTTTTCCATGATGATCAACAACAATCCCTTTTGCTTGATTATTTTCTTCAATAATATCTATCATCTTTGTCGACATCTTGATATGAATATGACTTTGAATACTTGCTTGCTTTAATAATTTCCCCGTAATTTCATTACCAGTAATATCATCATGATACAAGATTCTAAATTTAGAATGTCCACCTTCTCTTGTATAAGTAACACCATGTTCATCATGAGCAAATTGAACCCCAAAACCAACTAGATCATCTATGATTTCTTGAGAAGATTGTATCATGATCTTTACAGCTTCTGGATTATTCTTATAATGTCCTGCTTTCATTGTATCTTCATAATAAGCTTGATAATCTTCTTCATTTAACAAAGTTGCTATACCACCTTGCGCTAAAAAAGAATCACTTTGCTCTGGTGTATCTTTTGTCACAACTAATATTTTATATTTTTCATCAAACATAAGGGCGCTAAATAAACCAGCAGCCCCACTTCCTACTATAATGACATCATATATTTCATGCATATTTATCTCTCCCTATTTTGCAAGTTCATGCATTTTTTGTAATGGCTTTTTCGCAAGTTCCATGAAATCATCTTCTAAAACAACTTCATTTTTACCTTCTTTTAAACAATCTCTTATTTTTTCTAATGTATTCTTCTTCATATTTGGACATATTTGATTGTTTGTGACAGTATAAAATTTCTTATTTGGATTTTCTTTTTGCATTTGATATAAAACCCCTATTTCAGTAACAACTATAAATTCATCATGCTCATCATTTCTAGCATAATCAATAATTCCTGATGTACTTCCACTATAATCACTTAATGCCACTAATTCAGGTCTACACTCTGGATGAATTAAGACAGGTGCATGAGGATGTTTTTCCTTTGCTTCCATCAATTCTTCAACAGTTATTCTATAATGAGTAGGACAATAACCATTACAGAACACAAAATTCTTCTCTGGTAATAACTTAGCAATATGCTTTCCTAAATTTTGATCTGGAATAAACAAAATATTTTTATTTGGTAATTGACTGACAATTTTTTGAGCATTAGATGATGTTACACACACATCAGATAATGTCTTTAATTCTGCTGTAGAATTAATATATGTCACAACACATAAATCATCATACTCATCTCTTGCTCTTTTAATAAAATACTCATCACACATATGAGCCATAGGACAATCTGCCAAAGCATCAGGCATAAGAACTATTTTATGAGGATTTAAAAGTTTTGCACTTTCCCCCATAAACTGAACTCCAGCAAAAACAATCGTTTGTTGTGGACAATCCACAGCAACCTTAGATAAATAATAAGAATCCCCCACATAATCAGCTATCTCTTGGATACTTCCATCAACATAGTAATGAGCCAAAATAACAGCATTTTTTTCTCTCTTTAACTCTTCTATTTCTTTAATGATTTCTTCATTCATAACACTATCTCCTTATAATTCCAACTTAGTATTACACAAAAGAATACAGTTGTCAAGATAACTGACAAGACAATAAAATATTAAATCATTATAAAATCAAAAAATCTGTGTTTAACCTTTTTCCTTACTCTATATAATTGATCGTCTTTTCATATAAACCCAACTCTTATTACAATATCACTATGATAATATTTATTTTATAGATTGAATATTTTATAAAAAAGATAACATTATTGTTGATAACTTTCAGCAAATTATATATAATTACAATGAGCAAAATATAGTAAGGAGGATTTTTTATGAGTTATTATTTATTTTTTAATATCGCAACAAAAATTGTTATTCCAAAAATGCAAAAGAAATCATCACATTATCAAAAAGAGTATTCTACTCATGATATTACTCAAAAAGTTAGTCAATATTTTGATATGTCTTTATTTCATATTGAAGACAATGATCATGAAGTATGTTTAGTGCTTAAAGATGAAATGACTAAACAATATTTATATCCGTTTTTAAAAGAACATTTATCTTATCTTCATCATCATAATTATCTTGATGAAATTGAAAAAATTAAGGATATGGGAACGCAAGAGGTTATTGATTACTTAGAGAATGAAGATATTGATTATGTATATTTTAATCATTATGATTATTTAAAATATACATATTTAGATAATGAATTAAAAATGTATCGTGAGGGTATTTATTATCTTTTTGAAGGAAAACTTTATTTAGGAAACTGTCAAAATCTTCTCACTTATCTTCATCAAACAATAAGAAAGCTTCATAACAATCCTTTAGAAGGGGCTGTTTATATTTCTATTCAATAGAACAAGATGACTTGTTCTATTTTTATTTATTTCATATAAATGTTATTTGAACTTAGATATGTATTCATGTATAATGAGTAGTGCTAAAAAGAGGTGAGATGATGGAAGGTTTTTGGTATGAATTAAAACATGTTTGTAAACAATCTAAAGCTAGATATGGAATTTTGCATACTCCTCATGGTGATGTAGAAACCCCAATGTTTATGCCTGTTGGTACTCTTGCGACAGTTAAAGGCATTTCTCCTGAACAATTAAAAGAAATGCATTCTCAAGTTATTCTTGCGAATACATATCATTTATGGTTAAGACCGGGCGAAGATGTTGTGAAAATGGCTGGTGGTTTGCATAAATTTATGAATTATGATGGTCCTATTTTAACTGATAGTGGTGGTTTTCAAGTCTTTTCACTTGGTAAGACAAGAAAGATTGAAGAAGAAGGTGTCTCTTTTAAAAGTATTGTTGATGGAAAAAGATTATTTTTATCACCTGAAAAATCTATTCAAATTCAAAATGATTTAGGAGCAGATATTATTATGAGTTTAGATGAATGTGCTCCATATCCTTCAACTCATGATTATATGAAAAAAAGTGTTGAAAGAACATTAAGATGGGCTAAAAGAGGACAAGAAGCTCATCATAGAAAAGATCAAGCATTATTTGGTATTGTTCAAGGTGGAGAATTTGAAGATTTAAGAGAATTGAGTGCAAAAGAATTGGTTAAAATGGATTTCCCTGGATATTCAATTGGTGGAACGAGTGTTGGTGAACCGAAAGATGTCATGTATAAAATGATTGATGATGCAATCAAATGGTTACCAGAAGATAAACCAAGATATTTAATGGGAGTTGGTAATCCTATTGATTTAATCGAAGGGGCTATCAGAGGGATTGATATGTTTGATTGTGTTTTACCAACAAGAGTCGCAAGACATGGTGCTTTAATGACACATTATGGGCGTATGAATATTAATAATGAAAAATACAAATATGACTTTACTCCAATTGATGATAAATGCCATTGTTATACTTGCCAAAATTATACACGTGCTTATTTAAGACATTTACATAAATGTGATGAAATATTTGGAAAAAGTTTGCTTTCTATTCATAATGTTGCTTTCTTATTACAATTAAGTGAAGATATAAGAAAAGCTATTCAAGAAGATCGATTATTAGATTTTAAAGAAGAATTTTTAAATAGTTATGGTAGAGATGTATATGAAAGGGCGTTTTAAATGAAAATAAGTGAATTTGATTATCATTTACCTGAAGAACTCATTGCACAAACTCCATTACAAAAAAGAGATACTTCTCGTTTAATGATATTAGATAGAAAAAAAGGAACAATTGAAGATAAACATTTTTATGATATTCTTGATTATCTTCATGAAGGAGATATTCTTGTAAGAAATAATACAAAAGTTATTCCTGCAAGGTTATATGGTATTAAAGAAGAAACAAATGGTCATGTTGAAGTTTTATTGTTAAAGGATAAGGGAAATGATATTTGGGAATGTTTGGTTGGTAATGCAAGAATTGTGAAATTAAATACTTTGATTACTTTTGGAGATGGATCTTTAAAAGCCAAATGCATTGAAATAAAAGATGAAGGAATAAGAATTTTTCAAATGATTTATGATGGTATTTTTTATGAAATACTTGATCGATTGGGAACTATGCCTTTACCTCCCTATATCAAAGAAAAATTAAATGATCCTTCTCGTTATCAAACGGTCTATGCAAAAGTTGAAGGAAGTGCTGCTGCTCCTACTGCTGGACTTCATTTTACTGATGAAATCATTGAAAAAGTCAAAGCAAAGGGAATTGATATTTTAGATGTTACATTACATGTAGGATTAGGAACTTTCAGACCTGTTAAAGTAGATGATGTTAATGATCATCATATGCATAGTGAATTTTATATGATTGATGAACATGTTGCAAATAAATTAAATCAAGCGAAAGCAAATGGGCAACGTATTATCAGTGTAGGAACAACATCAACACGTACTCTTGAAGCGAATTATAAAAAATATGGAAAATTTCAAGCAACGCAAGAAAGCACAAATATCTTTATTTATCCAGGATATGAATTTGGTGCTATAGATGCTTTGATTACCAATTTCCATTTACCTAAATCAACATTGGTTATGTTGGTAAGTGCATTTGCAAGTAAAGATTATATTATGAAGGCTTACAATCATGCTGTTGAAGAAAAATATCGATTCTTCTCATTTGGTGATTGTATGTTTATCCAATAATGAAAATCAATTATGATTTAAAGCTTCAAGAAGAATTAAAGAAAATTGGTGATAGAAAACCAACTTTATTATTACATGTATGTTGTGGTCCTTGCTCAAGTCATGTTATTAAAGAAATGTGTCAATATTTTCATATAACTATTTATTATTCAAATTCAAATATTTATCCTATAGAGGAATATCAAAGGCGAAGAGACGAACTCATTTCTTTTATTGAAAGATTCAATGAAGATTTTCAACAAAATATTCAAGTTATAGAAGATACATATAACCATGAAGAATGGTTATCTAATGAATATCCTTTAAAAGAACTTCCAGAAGGAA
>Ga0129308_1002737_pt1 | contig 14154 bp, 15 predicted proteins | sample L827metagenome_FD_94440 | JGI IMG/M metagenome (GOLD analysis project Ga0129308, IMG submission 94440) | Ring-tailed lemur group fecal microbial communities from Wisconsin, USA - L827 metagenome | ecosystem: Host-associated > Mammals > Digestive system > Large intestine > Fecal | place: USA...
AACGGTTTCTCCATTACAGGAAAAGACGAGAAGTGGAGCGAGTTTATCGCAGACAACATGAGCGTCTTCGCCCTTGTCAAAACCTACATCTATAAAAAGGTTCAGCTGCTTTTCGATCCGCCGCTTAGCTCCGCTGCCATTGAGTCGATCAACCGGCAGATCAGCGAGTTTGAGTGGCGGCTTTTCGTTGCAGCCGATCCGGTAGATGATACCAGCGGGAAGGAGGAAACTCAAAATGGAAGATCTTAATGTTCTTGCTCATTACGGCGTCCGTGGCATGAAATGGGGCGTTCGTCGCTACCAGAATGCGGATGGAACTTTGACTTCTGAGGGCGCGAAACGGTATAGCCGAGATCAGAGAGAGAATGCCGCCAAGAAGAAAGAAAACCGCATTGATGTATCCGAACCCGATCCTCAGCGGTGGGTAAAGGAGGATCTGGAGCGTTCCAAGAGAACAGTAGACGCAAGTTCAGATCTTGTGAAAGAGATGCGAAAAATCGAGAAAGACACATCCCCCAAGCCGGTTCAGAAGCGGATGGACTTGTCCGGAATGTCTGATAAAGAGATGCGAGACAAGATCAACCGCGAATTATTGGAGCGGCAATATAACCAGTTATTTGCGGAAACGCCAACTGCCCAGATATCCAAAGGCCGTGAGGCCTTGAGAGGAACTCTTGAAGTGGCCGGAAGTGTTTTGGCTATTGCTGGGTCCTCTTTGAGTATCGCTCTGGCAATCAGAGAGCTGAAGGGTAGATAAGGCTGGTGATCAGATGTTGTCAAACACTGCCGTCCCCCGTTACTACGGAGCCTTTCGAGATGCGGTCATTCGGGGCGACATCCCCGTCTGCAAGGAAGTAGAACTGGAGATGAACCGGATCGACCATCTGATTGCACACCCGGGCTACTACTACGATGATAAGGCAGTCGAGGGGTGGATCAAGTTCTGCGAGGATGAGCTGACCCTGACCGATGGTTCCGATCTTCACATGTTGGACAGCTTCAAGCTCTGGGGAGAGCAGGTGTTTGGATGGTACTACTTTGATGATCGCTCCGTTTATGTCCCCAACCCCGATGGCCGCGGCGGGCGATATGTTACCAAGCGCATCAAACAGCGCCTGACCAAGAAACAGTACCTGATCGTTGGAAGAGGCGCGGCAAAGTCCCTCTATGACTCCTGCATCCATGCCTACTTTAATGTTGTGGATGGCTCGACGACCCATCAAATCACAACGGCTCCCACGATGAAGCAGGCAGAAGAGGTCATCAATCCCATCAAGACCGCCATCACAAGAGCGCGGGGCCCTTTATTTCGGTTCATGACGGAAGGGTCTTTGCAGAACACCACAGGCTCCAAAGCAAACCGCGTTAAGCTCGCCTCCACAAAGAAAGGCATTGAGAACTTCATCTCCGGTTCTTTGATCGAGGTCCGCCCGATGTCGGTCGATAAGCTCCAGGGGCTTCGTTGCAAGGTCGCCACCATCGACGAGTGGCTGTCCTCCGCAGATGCCCGGGAGGATGTAATCGGCGCAATCGAGCAGGGTGCGTCCAAATTGGACGATTACCTCATTATTGCCACCAGTTCCGAGGGCACTGTCCGGAACGGAGCCGGTGACACAATCAAAATGGAGCTCATGAACATCCTTCAGGAAAACGGGCCGCCCCAGGAGCATATCTCCATCTGGTGGTATAAGCTGGATTCCGTGGAGGAAGTGGCCTATCCGGAGATGTGGGTAAAGGCAAATCCGAACCTCGGCAAAACGGTGACCTATGAAACCTATCAGAAGGATGTAGACCGTGCTGAAACGGCGCCAGCCACGCGAAACGACATGCTGGCCAAGCGGTTCGGCCTCCCCATGGAGGGGTATACCTATTACTTTACCTATGAGGAAACTTTACCTCACCGCCGGCAGCGGTTCTGGCAGATGCCATGCTCTCTCGGAGGAGACCTTTCCCAGGGGGATGACTTCTGCTCATTCACATTTCTCTTTCCTCTTCGCGATGGAGCGTTTGGCGTTAAGACGCGAAACTACATCACATCTTTGACCCTTCATAAACTTCCGGCTGCCATGCGGATCAAGTACGAGGAGTTCATGGCAGAGGGGAGCCTGATTGTCATGGAGGGCACCGTCCTCGACATGATGCAGGTCTATGAGGATCTGGATGACCACATCGTCAACTGCGGCTATGATGTGCGCTGCTTTGGCTATGACCCATACAACGCCAAGGAGTTTGTGGAACGGTGGACTTCTGAGAACGGGCCCTTTGGCGTCGAAGTGGTCCGGCAGGGCGCACGGACAGAGTCTGTTCCTCTGGGTGAGTTGAAGAAGCTGGCCGGGGAACGGATGCTGATCTTTGACGAGGAGCTTATCACATTTTCCATGGGCAACTGCATCACGATGGAGGACACCAATGGAAACCGAAAGCTCCTGAAGAAACGGTCTGACCAGAAAATTGACGCCGTAGCGGCTATGATGGATGCCTATGTCGCCTATCGCCACAACCCGGAAGCATTTGAATAAAAAAAAAAGGGGGGGGGGAACCATGAAACCCTATGAAAAACCTTCTCTCCAGGAATGTCTGGCCCATCACGGCATCAAAGGCATGAAGTGGGGTGTGCGCCGATTCCAGAATGAGGATGGCTCATTGACTCCTGCGGGCCAAAAGCGGTACAACGACGATGTTGAGGGCGCAAAGCAGAAAGTTGCTGACGCAAAGGCCAAAGAAAAAGAGGCGCTTCGCGCTTATAATAAAGCCACTCTCGGCGGAACCGTTTACAATGAGAAAGCGCAACGACAACTCGAAACTGCGGGATTGCGTACACAGCTGGCAAAGAAAGATCTCTCGTCGGAAAAAGTTAAAGCCGCCATGAACAAAGAAACCGGTGAAAAATCGAAACATCGATTGAAACTGGAGCAAGAGTATCAGAAGAAAGGCCTGACTCAAGAGGAGGCCGAAGTCGCGGCATATCAACGAGTCCGAACCGAGAAGATTCTTGCCGTTGCCGCTGGAGTTACTGTTGCGGCCATCTCTGGTTACGCCGCTTATAAGTATCACGACAAGACGGTCGACAAGCTAATTCAGTCGGGAACACTTTTGCAGAACATTTCCAAGAATGACACGATGGGCGTCCGCGACGCATTCTATTCATCCATGACAGAGTTGGATAATCAGAAATATCGAGGCGTATATGGGCAAGCCATTCGTTCAACTGGGAATAAAGTTTTTGAGAAGAAAATCGGCGTTACTTCGGCTCTTAAGGTTGCCTCCGAGCGTCATGCTACAGAGGCTCTGTCGGATTTGGTCAAGAATGATTCCTCCTATGCACAGACATTGAGAGATCATTTGGAAAAATCAGTCGGAAGATATTCTTCCCCGTCCCAAGAGGGTGTCATTAAGCGAGGCTTGAACTCCTTAAAAAAAGGAAAGATCGATGCCAAAGTTTATGAAGCACTGAATTTGTCGTTGGTGGACCATTCATTAAGCACCTCAGACGCCGTAAACAAAGGTTTCTACAATAAATTGAAATCGCTTGGATACGATGCTATAATCGATGTGAATGACAAGAAGTACAGCGGCTATAGGTCTGCGAGACCTCTTATCACATTTAATACTGCTAAAACAACAGTACAGAGCGTTCGGGAAGTTGGGGACTCTGAAATTGCGAAAGCCGCAGTCAAAGGTTATCTGGACATATCAGTAAAGAGTCTTGCACCTCAAGTTGTTGGAGGCGTTGGAGCCTATGGCTTAGCTACAACTGGAATGAAAGCCTTAAAGACTCGCTCTGATAATGAGATCGTCCGCAAGTATCGTGCGGAACACCCCAACAGTGAGCTTTCTTACACAGACATTCTGCGTAATGAAAAAGGAATCAGGTAGTTTAAGGAGGAAGTATTCGTGAAAAAGAAAACTTACCGCACACTTTCTTGCATTCCTCTCTTTGGCCCGATTTTCAAAATCGTGTGCGATCCAATGCTTTTTTCAACTCCAGCATCAGCTGATGGCCTTCCTAAACAGGTAACCGAGTACATGAGAGATCATCCTGATACCTTTGTCACAAAGCGACTGCTTTGGAGAATCATGAGCAACAAGAAGTAAATGCAAAGCCCAATTTGGCCGCAGGCTCTTAATCGAGTCTGCGGATTTTTTATGCTCAAAATTGCGAACGCACGGAAGCGTTGTTAAAAATTCAGGACAGGAGGTGACCGCGATTGTCAGACAGCATACAGCATCACGGCATCAAAGGCATGAAGTGGGGCGTCCGCCGTTTTCAGAACAAAGATGGAGCCTTGACTGCCGCCGGAAGGGCCCGCCTTGAGAAGAAGGATGAAAAATGGGCCCAAAAGAAGAGCGACAAAATCACAGAGACAGCCCAACGCAAGTCGGCGAAGGAACTGAACCGGTATGCAAATGAGCTGCTCAGAAACCCGAACGCATTGACAAGCCGTGGAAAGCTGAGCGCCGCCACTGTCAATGCCTACAACCAGAAGATGGCCGAGCTGATGACCAATAAAGTCTCTGATCTGCGGTCACCGTCCGGCAGGGCCGTCAAGTTCGTGGCCAAACGCGGCGAGGTCGGAGTCATGATGGCTCTGGCCGATGCCGGATATGACATGAGCCAGCTCAAGAACGGCGTATGGACTTCCGGCAAGGTCGCCTACAGGAAGACCGTCCTTGATAAGGTCTGATGGAGGTGATTAAAGTGAAAAACGAACTGAGCCACCATGGGGTCAAGGGTATGAAGTGGGGTATTCGCCGTTTTCAGAACAAAGACGGGAGTTTGACCTCCGCCGGTCAGGAGCGCTATGGCGACGACAATGCCGAGCGAAAAAAATCGGCGGCTAAAAAGGCTGCGATTGGCGCGGCCGTTGTCGCCGGCGCCGCGCTGACGGCCTATCTGGTAAAGAAATGCGGCGCGAAAAGCACCGGAGAAATCGCCGAGAAGGCGGAGGCCGGCAAGGCAGTTGTTGAAAAGCTGATCGAAACCAACTCCGTCATGTCCACTCCGGTCAGCCAGCTCCAGACGCCGAAGGCCAGCGTAAGCGCCCGTGTTGAGGCCGGAAAAGCGGTTGCCGAGAAAATCGTCAAGACCACTTCTGCCGTATCCCGACCAGCAAGCACGATTCCAACTCCTCCGGCTTACGACTTCGCCGCCTTGATGAAACAAAACGACGAGCTTCTCAAGAAAATGTATGCCGATCTACTGTAGGACACGGAGGTGAAAGAAGTGGAAATGGCATTTGGTTCCAGGCTGAGACATGCCTGGAACGCTTTTTTAGGTAACGAGTTTTACGATTACCGTTATTCCCTCGGCCCCGGCTACTCCTACCGTCCGGACCGGCCCATTTTCAGCCGTGGAAATGAGCGTTCGATCATCACCGCGGTCTACAACCGGATTGCATTAGACGCGGCTTCCATTGCGATCCAGCACGCCCGGCTGGACGGGGACGGCCGCTTTACGGAAGTGATCGACTCCAGCTTGAACGAGTGCCTGTCTCTGGAAGCAAACCTGGATCAGACCGGACGGGCCTTTATTCAGGATGTGGTCATGTCCATGCTGGACGAGGGCTGCGTCGCCATCGTCCCGACGGACACCGACATCGACCCGAAGACCGGATCCTACAAGATTGAGAAGATGCGCACCGGCAAAATCCTGGAGTGGTATCCCCAGCATGTCAAGGTTCGCCTCTACAATGAGCGCCGCGGTGAAAAGCAGGATGTCACGCTCCCCAAGAGCACGGTCGCCATTGTGGAAAATCCGTTCTTCGCCGTGATGAATGAGCCCAACTCCACGATGCAGCGATTGATCCGAAAGCTCAACATTCTGGACGCGATCGACGAGCAGAGCGGCTCCGGCAAGCTCAATCTTATCATTCAGCTGCCTTATGTCATTAAGACAGAAGCAAGGCGTCAACAGGCGGAAAAACGCCGTAAAGATATTGAGGAACAGTTGTCCGGCTCCAAGTACGGCGTCGCTTACACCGACGGCACGGAGCATGTGGTTCAGCTGAACCGGCCCATCGACAACAATCTAATGTCCCAGATTGAATACCTGACGAGTATGCTTTACAGCCAGTTGGGGATCACTCAGGGGATCTTGGACGGCACTGCCGACGACCGGACGAAACTGAATTACGACAACCGGACGATTGAACCGATCCTATCAGCCATTGTTGACGAAATGAGGAGGAAGTTCCTCACCAAAACTGCTCGGTCACAGAAGCAGTCAATCCTGTTCTTCAGAGACCCGTTCAGGCTGGTGCCCATCAACGACATCGCCGAAATTGCCGACAAGATGACCCGCAACGAGATCATGACCTCGAATGAGATCCGGCAGAAGATCGGTATGAGGCCGTCGAAGGACCCGAAAGCGGACGAGCTCCGGAACAGCAACCTAAGCGCCCCGAAGGGGGAGGGCGATCAGCCATCATCAACACCTGAAGGAGGAAATGTTCAAAATGGATCTGAAGTATGACTTTAGTGGCTGGGCTACCCGAAACGATCTTGTTTGCGCTGATGGACGAACCATCCGTCACAACGCATTCGAGCACTGCGACGGGAAGACGGTTCCTCTGGTTTGGAACCACCAGCACAATGAACCCACCAACATCCTGGGCCATGCCCTCTTGGAGAACCGTAAGGACGGCGTTTACGCCTACTGCACCTTCAACGAGACGGAGAGCGGCAAGGCGGCCAAGCAGTTGGTGCAGCACGGGGACATCGAGTCCCTCTCCATCTATGCCAACGGGCTTAAGCAGACGCCCAACAAGGATGTCATGCACGGCGATATCCGTGAAGTCAGTCTGGTAGTCGCCGGGGCAAATCCCGGCGCTTTTATTGACTTTGTGGATATGGCCCACGGCGAGGGCGGCGAGCAGGAAGTGATCCTCTCCGCCTATGAGCCCATTACCCTGTTCCGTTCCGACGAGAAGCCCCCTCTGGTCCATGCGGCCGCCAAAAAGGACACGCCGGAGGACAAGCCTCAGGACGAAGGAAAAGAGGATAAGGGCGATTCCGCTTCCAAGGCTGCGGACAAGGATAAGGACAAGGCCGAGGAGGAAGAGACCGTTGCGGATGTCATCGACGGCATGACGGAGAAGCAGCAGACGGTCCTGTACGCCTTGATCGCCGCCGCCATGGAGGAGAAGGACTCTGAGGGCGGCGAGGAAGACCCCGACAAGAAATCTGACAAAACCAAAGGAGGAAGCAATACCATGAAGCATAATGTTTTCGACAAGGATGATGTTCAGGATACCGTTCTGAGCCATTCCGACCGTGAGGGCATCATCGCTCTGGCCAAGACCAACAGCGTTGGCAGCCTTCAGACCGCTCTGAAGATCTATGCGGAGCAGAACGAGATCAAGCACGGCATCGACAACATCGAGAGCCTGTTCCCCGATTTCAAGGATCTGCGCCCCGGCGCTCCTGAGCGGGTCACCCGCGACCAGGGCTGGGTGACGGTCGTTATCCAGAAGGTACATAAGAGCCCCATCAGCCGCATCCGTACCCGCCAGATGGATACCCGGAATGACAACATCCGCGGCCATGGCTACCAGAAGGGCAATCGCAAGAAGCCCGCCGGCAACATGAATGTCATCACCCGCACCACCGATCCCCAGACCGTGTACCGCACTGATGCGCTGTACCGCGACGACATCGTGGACATCACTGATTTCGATGTGGTGGAGTACCAGTACGCCACCATGCGCGAGAACCTGAACGAGGAAGTGGCTACTGCCATCATGATCGGCGACGGCCGCGAGGCGGATGACGAGATGAAGATCTCCGAGGACCACATCCGCTCCATCTGGAACGACAACGACCTCTATACCATCCACTACGATGTGGATGTTGAGAAGGCCCGCGCCGAGATCCAGGGCACCAAGACGGATATGAACTTCGGCGAGAACTACATCTACGCCGAGGCCATCATCTCCGCCGCTCTGTATTCCCGCGAGAAGTACAAGGGCACCGGCACTCCCGACTTCTTCTGCACGCCCCATCTGGTCAATGTGATGCTGCTGGCCCGCGACATGAACGGCCGCCGCATCTACAATTCCAAGTCCGATCTGGCCGCCGCTCTGAATGTCGGCAACCTCTACACCGCTGAGCAGTTTGAGGGCCGCGCCCGCATGGACGCCGATGGCGCTCAGCACAAGCTGCTGGGCATCTTCGTCAACCTGTCCGACTACACCGTCGGCTCCACCAAGGGCGGCGAGATCACCCGGTTCGAGCAGTTCGACATCGACTTCAACCAGCAGAAGTACCTGATCGAGACCCGTATCTCCGGCGCTCTGACCCGCGTCTACTCCGCCATCGCCCTGGAGGAGCCCGTGAGCACCACCACTGGCGGCTAAGCCGGAGGATTCAAAATGGCGAAATTTTATGGATCGGTAGGCTATGCTGAAACAGTTAAAACAGCTCCTGGCGTGTATGAAGAACAGATCGTTGAGTATCCGTACTACGGCGATTTGATTCGGAATACGCGCCAGCTTCAGTCTGGGGAGACGCTCAACGACGACATCAATGTCGCGAATGAGATCAGCATAGTCGCCGATCCATTCGCCAGAGCGAATTTTCACCGGATGCGGTATGTGGCATTTATGGGTGCGAAATGGAAGATTTCCAAAGTGGAAGTCGGTTATCCGCGCCTGATCCTGACGATTGGAGGACTTTACAATGAGCCGGAGGATTGAGCTTCAGACCATTTTTGAGGGGATTCTCGGCTCTGAGAATGTCTATTTCCAACCGCCCGAAAACCTCAAGATGAAGTACGACTGCATTGTCTATGAGCGAAGCAGGATCGACGCGGACCATGCCGACAACGCCCCCTATCATCTGCACGACCGCTATCAGGTGACTGCCATCTACAAGAACCCTGACAGCGAGCTGCCCCACAAGATTGCCATGTTGCCGATGTGCTCCCACGAGCGGCATTTCACGGCTGACAATCTGAACCACGATGTATTCAACCTGTATTATTAAAGGAGGAAACCCGAAATGAGTAAACTCGTATGGGACAAGACCGGCGAGCGCTTTTACGAGACTGGTGTCGATCATGGCGTTCTTTACCCCATCAGTTCTGCCGGCACCTATGACAAGGGCGTCGTCTGGAACGGCCTGACTGCCGTTACCGAAAGCCCCTCCGGCGCTGAGCCCAATAACCTCTACGCCGACAACATCAAGTATTTGGTGCTGGTTGGCGCCGAGGACTTCGGCCTGACCATTGAGGCCTATACCTATCCCGATGAATGGGAGGAGTGCGACGGCTCCGCCGAGATCGCTCCCGGCGTTCTTGCCGGCCAGCAGAACCGGAAGATGTTCGGCCTGAGCTACCGCACCAAGCTGGGCAACGATGTGGACGGCCAGGACCACGGCTACAAGCTGCACCTGGTCTATGGCGGTCTGGCTTCCCCCTCCGAGCGCGGCTACCAGACGGTCAACGACTCTCCCGAACCCATCAATCCCAGCTGGGAGGTCACTACCACTCCCGTGGATGTGCCCGGCTTTAAGCCCACTGCCCGGCTGATCATCACCTCTACCAAGGCGGACCCCGCAAAGCTGGCCGCTCTGGAGGAGATCCTGTACGGCAAGGACCCGACCACCGAAGGCGGCACCGATGGCCTTGAGCCTCGTCTGCCTCTGCCTGCCGAGGTCATTGAGCTGCTCAAGACCGACGCCGCCGGTTAATGCCGGTGTGACCTAAACCCGACTGAAAAGCGGGGCTCTCTTCACCGAGGGCTCCGCTTTCTTTTATTTTTGAAAGGAGAAAAGCACAATGCTGAAACTGACAAGGACTTACAACGACTACAACGGTGTTTCCCGCACCGAGGATTTCTACTTCAACCTGACTCAGGCTGAAGTGACTGAGATGGAGCTTTCCGTTGACGGCGGTCTGGTGGAGATGATCAACCGCATTGTCGCCGCCCAGGATGGGAAGCAGATCATCGCCGTGTTCAAGGATGTCATTCTGCGGGCCTATGGCGAGAAGTCTCCCGATGGTAAGCGGTTTATCAAGACGCAGGAGCTTCGGGACGCTTTCGCCCAGACCGAGGCGTACAGCGACCTGTTTATGGAGCTTGCCACCGACGCGGAGGCTGCGGCCCGGTTTGTCAACGGCATCGTCCCTCAGTCCAAGAAGGCAGAGCCTGCCGAGCCCACGGCCCTCCCCCAGCACTGAGCGTAGACAGGGAGACCGGAGATGCTGGAAATTGTGATACCGGGGACTGAGCAGTATGACGAGGCGAACAACTGTTTTATCACGACCAAGGCGCAGGTGCTTCGACTGGAACACTCTCTGGTCTCTCTTTCAAAATGGGAGGCAAAGTGGCACAAGCCATACCTGTCCAATAAGCCGAAGACAACTGCGGAGCAGATCGACTATGTCCGGTGTATGACGCTGACCCAAAATGTCGACCCAAATGTCTATACCGCGATCACGCCGGCGCTCCTGAATACGGTCAACGCGTATATCGACGATTCTATGACAGCGACCACCTTTCCCAAAAAGCAGAAAGGCCGTTCCAGCCGGGAAATCGTCACCGCCGAGATCATCTACTACTGGATGACCTGCTATCAGATCCCCTTTGAGTGTCAAAAGTGGCATTTGAACCGGCTTATGACGCTCATCAATGTATGCAACGCGAAGAGCGGCCCTCAGAAAAAGATGAGCCGAAAGGAAATCTTCGCGCAAAACCGTGCGCTGAACGCGGCGCGCAGAAATCGGGCACATTCGAGAGGGTGAGAAAGCGATGCCCTTAATTGGAGCAAACAACGAGGAGAAGATCCGCAATTATCTGAAGGATCAAGGACTTAGCGATTACGCCATCTATGGGCTGATGGGCAATCTTTACGCAGAGAGCGGACTGAACCCCATCAATCTCCAGAACCCATTCGAGGGAAAGCTTGGATATACCGACGCTTCCTACGCCGCCGCCGTCGATCATGGCATATATACCAAGTTTGTGAAAGATGGCGCCGGATATGGGCTGGCTCAATGGACCTATTGGTCGAGGAAGCAGGCGCTTCTGGCTCATGCCAAAGGCAGGCGAAAAAGCATTGGCGATCTGGAGATGCAGCTTGAGTTTCTGCTCAAGGAGCTGGCCGACTCCGGCCTTTTGGAGATGCTGAACGCGTGCGAGTCCATTCTTGACGCCAGCAACCTGATTCTGTTGAAGTTCGAGAAGCCGGCTGGTATGAACAGCGCATCCGTACAGGCCAAACGGGCGGGATATGGACAGGCCTACTATGAGAAGTATGAAAAAGCGACTGTGAACACAGGAGGAACGACCATGACTGAGAAAGAACTGCGGACCAAGGTGGTCTCGATTGCCCAGAAGTATCTCGGCTGTAAAGAGAGCAACGGCTCGCACAGGAAGATCATCGACCGCTACAACGGCCATAAGCCGTTGGCGAGAGGCTATGCCGTAAAGTATACGGATGCCTGGTGCGCGACCTTTGTAAGCGCTGTCTTCATTGAGGCCGGCCTGACCGACATCGCGCCAACCGAATGCGGCTGCGGCAAGATGATCGACCTTTACAAAAAGCTGAACTGCTGGGAAGAGAACGACGCCTATGTCCCCAGCGCCGGCGATGTCATCATGTACGACTGGCAGGACAGCGGCGCCGGTGATAACACAGGAGCACCCGATCATGTCGGTATTGTCGTGAGTGTTTCCGGCAAGGCCATCAAGATCATTGAGGGAAACAAGAACAACGCCGTTGACTATCGGACTTTACAGGTCAACGGAAAGTACATTCGCGGCTACTGCCTCCCCAAGTACAGCAGTAAGGCAAGCGGAACAGCTTCCCCGACGGGAACGGCTCCGGGCGGCAAGCCCGCGGCTTCGCCTGCAATGGCCAAGAAAGCCTTTGACGCCGCGAAAGCCTTTAACAAGGCGCTGGCCGGCACTTACATCGTGACTGCAAATTCCGGGCTCCATGTCCGGGATGGCGCGGGGACGAATAAAGCGAGTCTTGTGGTTCTGCCCAAGGGAACAAGGGTCAGGAACTACGGCTATTACACGCTGGCCGGCGGCGTTAAGTGGCTATACATTCAGGTCACATACCAGGGCGTGACCTATACCGGATTTTGCAGTGCTCAATATCTGAGCAAATAACTATGTCTGCGAAGGAGGCGTCGGATGATTACATTCAGGCAAAAGGGCGATTTCTCAAAGCTCACCCGCTTTTTGGAACGAGCGAAAGAGGCCGTCCATCTCGGCGATCTTGACAAATACGGCCGGGCCGGAGTGGCCGCCTTATCATCCGCAACGCCCGTGGACTCCGGGCTGACGGCAGCTTCGTGGTACTACGAGATCGAGAACAAAAACGGGTCCGTAACAATTTCATTTCATAACTCCAACATTCAAAATGGAGTTCCGATCGCCATCATCCTTCAGTATGGGCATGGCACGGGAACCGGAGGCTGGGTACAGGGAAGAGATTACATCAACCCTGCTATCCAGCCTATTTTTGACCAGATCGCAAAGGATGCTTGGAAGGAGGTGACGCGGTCATGAGCACGACAATCGACGAAAGAGTTGTTGAAATGCGATTTGACAACAGGCAGTTTGAGCAAAATGTGCAAACCAGTCTGTCAACGCTCGACAAACTCAAACAAGGTTTGGATCTGGATGGCGCAGCCAAGGGCCTGGACGGTCTGAGCGATGCCGCAAAGAAATGTGACTTTTCCACTCTCAGCCGATCCGTTGAGACGGTTCAGGCAAAATTTTCGGCTTTTGAAGTCGTTGCCATGACGGCGCTTTCCAACATCACCAACTCCGCAATGAATGCCGGAAAACGACTGCTTTCCTCTCTTACGATCGAGCCGGTCTCTACCGGCTTTAATGAGTATGAGCTGAAGATGGGCTCTATCCAGACCATTATGGCAAGCACCGGAGAGAGCCTGGATGTGGTCAATCAGAAGCTGGACGAGCTGAATACATACTCTGACCGGACGATCTACTCCTTTTCCGACATGACGACCAACATTGGCAAGTTTACCAATGCAGGTGTCAAGCTGAACGACGCTGTCGCCGCTATTCAGGGCGTGGCTAATGTGGCCGCCGTTTCCGGAGCCAACGCGAACGAAGCCTCTCGGGCCATGTATAACTTTGGCCAGGCGCTTTCCTCCGGCAGCGTTCGCCTGATCGACTGGAAGTCCATCGAGAACGCCAATATGGCAACTGTGGAGTTCAAGGAACAGCTGATGGAAACCGCTGTGGAGCTGGGCACGCTGGTCAAGGTCGGCGACAAGTATCAATCGACAACTACCGATCTCAACGGCAAGGTGTCCGACCTGTTTACGACCACCACCATGTTCAATGATTCGCTCAGCGCGCAGTGGATGACCACGGATGTTCTGACCGCGACCCTGGCCAAGTATGCCGACGAGACCACTGAAATTGGTAAGAAGGCATTTGCCGCGGCGCAGGATGTCAAGACCTTCTCCATGCTGCTGGACACGCTGAAGGAAAGCGCTCAGTCCGGCTGGGCCGAGACCTGGCAGCTGTTCATTGGCGACTTTGAAGAGGCAAAAGCGACCCTCACCGAGTTCAATGAGTTTTTTGGCGAGATCATCAGTGCCTCCGCAGAGTCCAGAAACGCTCTGCTGGGCGAGGCTTTGATGTCAAGCTGGGGGCAGTTGAAGAACCGGGTATCTGAGGCGGGCTTTGCTGTCGACGACTTCACCGAGGCCCTTCGAGCGACTGCTTCCGAGAGTGTGGATGGCTTTGATGAAATGGTGGAAAAGGCCGGGTCCTTTGACGCCACCCTGTCTGAGGGCTGGATGACCACGGAGATCCTGGCCAAGACGCTGGACAAGCTGGCAAACGAGGCCACCGGGACTACCGACGGCATTGCCGGCCTGTCCGATGAACAGCTGAAAAATGTCGGTTACACCGAGGAGCAGATCAAGACGCTTCGGGCTTTGGGCGACGAGGCGGCTTCCTCCTCCGGCGAATTGGCGGGGCTTGTGGAAACCCTGACCCGCAAGAGCGGCCGGGAGCTTCTGTTTGACGCCATCCTGAACAGCTGCAAGGCGGTTCAGAAGATATTCGGTACGATGAAGCAGGCGTGGAGCGAGGTGTTCCCGCCCATTACCTCGGATGGGCTTTACAGCGCCATCGAGGCGCTGCACAGCTTTTCTGAGCGGCT